>OLIH01000021.1_pt1 | contig 253803 bp, 194 predicted proteins | sample 1609721 | NCBI WGS metagenome assembly OLIH01 (sample SAMEA4350157, study PRJEB24818) | metagenome | biome: human; feature: gut; material: faeces | place: Denmark | collected 2013-09
GATTGTTCCCGTTGGACGGATCGGACTTAAGATGCAGCCATCCGTCTTCCACTGCACAGACCGCTCCCGTACCAGCTACACTGGCCGGATCCTGCGCCCATGCGTCGTTGATGCCGTCTTCCTGTCCCGCTCTGATCTGCACTGCAGCAGAATTTTCCGCTGCATTTACAAAATAGACGCTGGAAGGAAACATCGTTCCTGTCACAGCTACCGCCAATGAGAGGCTCAGGAGCCGCAACACGAGCTTTCTTTTCATAGCCCTTTTCCTCCTTTTAATGATTTAGCATAAATGCATGCATTAACATTCTAATATATATGTGTGATTTGCACAACTCTTTTGCCCATCTTCTGATAGAAGTGCAAAAAAAATATACTTTTGTGCAACACCTCCATCAAAAAAGCACGATATTGACGAATCCCACTCCTCTCGATACAGGAAAAGGCGCGCTGTACGGTCTTTCAACCATACAGCGCGCCTCTGTCTGCATCTGCAGATCCACTGTCCTCGATCTTATTACTCAACCTCGGAGAACTGATCTTTTCCTACGCCGCACAGCGGGCAGAGGAAATCCTCCGGCACATCTTCCCATGCTGTACCCGGCTCGATCCCGTTATCCGGATCTCCTGCCGCCTCATCGTAAATGTAGCCGCATACATCACAAACATATTTTTTCATTACACTGCACCTCCTGTTATACTCTTCGGAAATCATGAAATATCATTTCATTTTTCTCTCCGGGGAAGGTATCCCTCCCCGGCACATCATACCACACCTGTCTGCTTTTTTCAACGCCGGCAGGGCAGATCACTGCCCCTGCCCATTTTCTTCCTGATCTGCCTCTTCTCTCAGTCCCAATATCCCGTTGATCAATATCTTGACATCGTCAAAGATATAATCAAACGCTCCTGCCTGGCACATATTGATGAGGACCATTCCCAGGGGCACCGCAATGATCATGCCGATCACGCCCCTTATCCTGTATCCGATATAGAGAAGAAGAAGCGTGACAAGAGGGTTCAGACCTACGCTGTCACCCACGAGCTTGGGCTGGAGCAGCTGCCTCACGACCTGCGTCACCACATAGATCACTACCAGCGCCGCCGTCATCTTATATTCTCCCATAAAAAATGCATACAGAGCCCACGGGATCATAGCTGTTCCCGTTCCAAAAAACGGAAGGAAATCCAAAAAGGCGATGAGCAGCGCCACAAGCACAAAGTATCTGGTCTGCAGAAAAGCAAGTCCCACAAGCAGGATGAGAAATACGACCCCCATAATCTTAAACTGGGCTTTAAAATAGCCTCCCACAGCATACTTCAGATTATCCATGACCAGCGTCATTCTCTGTTCCACCGCTTTGGGAGCTATCTTTTTAAACCACTGGATGACCTCTTCTCTCTGCACGGTGAAAAAATAGGCAGCCATGACCGCAACGATAAATGAGATCAGATAATAGGGAACCCGTTTCGCAAAATTCCCCGCAGCCGTGACCGTAGGCTCGCTGATGCTCGAGACAAGCTCGCCCATATACTGATCCAAATTCTCCACGGCGGTACTCCATCCCCGCTGGATCCCGGACGGCAGCCTGTCGAAAACACCGGACAGAGTCTGCCCGATCTGACTCAGCCCTGATTCAAGCTGTGCATACAGCCTGGGAAAATCCCGGATCAGATTGCCGATTTCTTCCGCAAGACGGCTGATGCCGAAATACAGCGCCAGCACGATCAGCGCAAGGACGAGTATAACGATCAGCGCTGATCCCAGCTTCTTTACGATCTTCAGCCGTTTCTCCAGCCAGTTCACAAGAGGAGCCGCGATCGAGGCAATGATCCAGCCGATCACGAACGGCACCAGAAAAACAAGAAGCCTGAAGCCGATAACGACAAATGCCGCTGTAGCAAGAACGCTGAACAGCAGCCTGATTCCCACCTGCCAGTACGGTCGTCTGCTTTCCATTTCTCTCACCTCACTCAATCACAGTTCTCGGCCTGACGCCCCAGATATTCATTCTCTATCAGTCCCCAGATCTCGTCCCGCCCCTGCTTTGTGACAGAGGAAAACGGGATGATCTTTGTGCCGGGGACAAGCTCAAGCCCTTCTCGCAGCATCTTCAGATGCTTCTGCACCTGGCTCCGCTTTATCTTATCCAGCTTCGTCGCTATGATAATGGGCTGATACCCCTGATCTGCTACCCAGTGATACATCATCCTGTCATTTCCTGACGGAACGTGACGGATATCAATGAGCAGGAAAACCGCCTTGAGCTGTTCCGATCCGTGCAGATATCCCTCGATCATCCGTCCCCACTGTGCTTTCTCCTTCTCTGACACCTTGGCATAGCCATATCCCGGAAGGTCCACCAAATACATTTCATCGTTGATATTATAAAAATTGATCGTCTGGGTCTTCCCTGGCGTGGCGGAAATCCTGGCGTAGGATTTCCGGTTCATGAGCGCATTGATCAGGGATGATTTCCCCACATTTGATTTCCCCGCAAACGCGATCTCCGGCTTGTCATTCTTTGGCAGGACACTTGTGATCCCGCACACGGTCTCCAGATTAATACTTCTTATTACCATACCTGCCTCCTCATGATCTGTTCACTGCCGCGGTCATTGCGCCAGCGCCTGTTCAAGGACTTCATCCATGCTTTCCACATACAGGATCTCAAGCCCTCTTGTGATCTCCGCAGAAATTTCTTCTACATCTGCTTTATTCTTCTTCGGGACGAGCACTGTCTTCATCCCTGCATTCTTCGCTGCAAGAAGCTTTTCCTTCAAGCCGCCGATCGGGAGCACCCTGCCTCTCAGAGTCACCTCGCCGGTCATCGCCAGGTCCGCGCGCACCCTTCTCTCTGTGACAGCCGACAGCATGGCCGTCGCCATCGTGATCCCGGCGGACGGGCCGTCCTTCGGCACTGCCCCTTCCGGAATATGTACATGGATATCATGCTTCTCAAAGAAATCATCCGCAATCCCATATTTCCTGCTGACAGAACGGATATAACTGATCCCGGTCCTTGCCGACTCTTTCATCACGTCTCCGAGCTGGCCGGTAAGCATGATCTCGCCTCCTCCCGGCATAACGTTCACCTCGATCTGAAGCGTATCCCCGCCCACACTGGTCCACGCGAGTCCGCGCACAATGCCGATTTCCGGCTCCGGATTGACCATCTGATAGCTGTACTTCTCTTTTCCGAGAAACTTCTGTATGTTCCGGTCCGTCACAGAGATTTTTTTCCGATCCGTGGTGAGGATTTCCTTCGCCGCCTTCCTGCACACATTTCCGATCTCGCGTTCAAGCTGCCTGACGCCCGCTTCCTTTGTATAGTTGCGCGCCATCTTCCACACCGCATGACGGCTGAAGGAAAGCTGCTCAGCGCTCAGGCCGTGCTGCTCAAGCTGCTTGGGGATCAGATGCTCCTGCGCGATATGGAGCTTCTCATTCTCTGTATAACTGCTGATCTCGATCACTTCCATGCGGTCCAGGAGCGGTCTCGGGATCGTCTGCAGCGTGTTGGCTGTAGTAATGAACATTACCTCCGACAGATCCAGCGGTACCTCAAGATAGTGATCCCGGAACCTGCTGTTCTGCTCGCTGTCCAGCACCTCCAGAAGAGCGGAGAATGTATCCCCTTTATAGTCTGTGCTGACTTTGTCGATCTCATCCAGCAGCATGACCGGATTTTTTACTCCTGCCGTCCGGATCCCATTGGCGATCCTTCCAGGCATGGCTCCCACATAAGTCTTCCTGTGCCCCCGGATCTCCGCTTCGTCTCTCACACCGCCGAGAGAGATGCGCACATATTTTTTCTTCATCGCCCTGGCAAGTGACTTCGCGATCGAGGTCTTCCCTGTTCCCGGCGGTCCCACAAGACAGAGGATGGGGCTGCTCCCCTTTTTGGTGAGCGTACGGACCGCGAGGAACTCAAGGATCCTCTCCTTCACCTGCTCGAGCCCGTAGTGATCCTCCTCAAGGACCTGCTTTGCATACGCGATGTCCTCATTGTCTTCCGAAGCCTTATCCCATGGCATCTCAAGAAGCGTCTCGATATAAGTGCGGATCACTGCGTTTTCCGACGGTGAGTTTATAGAACTTTTAAACCGGCTGATCTCTTTTTTCAGCTTCTCTTTAACTTCCTTCGGAGCCTCCAGCTCCTTCAGCTCGTTCTCAAACTCTTCCGCATCCGACACCGTGGAATCCTCTCCCAGCTCTTCCCGGATCAGCTTCAGCTGTTCCCTGAGGATATATTCCCTCTGATGCTTATCCACACGCTCCTTGACTTTCCGCTGGATCTCCGCCTTGATATCCATGATCTGGACTTCATTGACCAGTTTAAAGGCGAGTTTTTCATAGCGCTTCCAGAAATCCGTCTCGCTCAGCAGCTCCTGCTGGTCTGTATAGGAAAGAGGGATATTCGCGGCGATCTCGTCCACCAGCTTTTTCAGGCCTTTCATGTCAGTGATCTGCGCGACCGCCTCTTTCGACATCTTGCCGTTCTTGGAGGCATAGTCCACGAACATGTCCTTCAGCCCCCGCTCCATTGCCTGGCTGTTCAGATCGTCCGGGATCTCCAGCCCGGATTCGTCGATCACCTCCACCTCAGCGCGGAGATACGGATCCTTCTGCTCGATCCTCCTGAGTATGCCTCTCGCCTCCCCGGAGACAAGCACCCTCACGATATGCTTCGGCAGCTTGATCAGCTGTTTGATCGTCCCCACCGTTCCAACCTCGTACACATCGTCCTGTCCCGGGTCTTCCGTCTCGATCGACTTCTGGGCAGTCAGGAAGATCTTCTGTTCTTCTACCATTGCTTCCTGTATTGCCGCGATCGAACGTTCTCTGCTCACGTCAAAGTGGACTACCATCTCCGGCATGATCGTCATGCCCCTGAGCGCCACCATCGGAAGACTCTTTATCTCATTGTCCATCTGATTTTCTCCTTTCAAGAATACCGCCTGCTCTTATATTTAAACAGGCGGGTACGATGGTACTTCCCCATTGCACCCGCCCTGAAAAAGCGGAATCCTTCTCCGCTCTTTTATGCGCTCTCTGTTGTCAGGAACGACTGACGCTCTTCTCCGTCGCGCATATACAGCGGACTTCCCGTTCCCAACACAACATCTTTTGTGATCCGGCATTCCTTGATCGTCTCATCAGAGGGTACCGTGAACATTGTGTCCATCATGATATTTTCCATGATCGCCCTGAGTCCTCTGGCGCCGGTCTTTCTCGCCAGCGTCGTCTCTGCGATAGCTGTCAGGGCATCCCTGTCAAATTCAAGCTTCACGCCGTCAAGCTCAAGAAGCTTCTGATACTGCTTTACGATCGCGCTCTTCGGCTCCGTGAGGATCCGGATCAGCGCCTCTTTGTCCAGCAGATCCAGCGAAACCGTGACCGGAAGCCTTCCGACAAGCTCCGGGATCAATCCGAACTTCACGAGATCCTGTGGCAGCGCCTGGTGGAGCAGCACATCCATATCATACTCGTGCTTCGACGCGATCTCGGCATTGAAACCGATCGATTTTCTGTCCAGACGCGTCTCAATGATCTTGTCGATCCCCTCAAAAGCGCCTCCGCAGATAAACAGGATATTCGTCGTGTCGATCTGGATCAGCTCCTGATGCGGATGCTTCCTTCCTCCCTGCGGTGGAACAGAAGCGACCGTTCCCTCGATGATCTTAAGGAGCGCCTGCTGGACTCCCTCTCCGGACACATCGCGGGTGATCGAAGGATTCTCCGATTTTCTCGTGATCTTGTCGATCTCGTCTATATATATGATGCCGTGCTCGGCACGTTCAATATCGCCGTCTGCAGCCTGAATGACCTTCAGGAGTATATTCTCCACATCCTCGCCGACATATCCCGCTTCCGTGAGCGCCGTCGCATCCGCGATCGCAAAAGGAACATTCAGGATCTTCGCAAGTGTCTGCGCAAGGAGGGTCTTGCCGCATCCCGTCGGTCCCAGCATCAGGATATTGCTCTTCTGGAGCTCGACTCCCAGATCCTGGCCTGCCAGGATCCTTTTATAGTGATTATATACAGCGACTGAGAGGACTTTCTTTGCCTCGTCCTGCCCGATCACATAATCATCCAGAAAATTCTTGATCTCTTCCGGTGTCAGAAGATTGATATCGTTCAGCGCGCTCCTGTCGTCATAATCCAGTTCCTCCTCGATGATCTCCGAGCAGATACCGATACATTCGTCACAGATATACGTGCCGTTCGGTCCCGCGATCAGCTTGCGCACCTGCGCCTGCGTCTTATTGCAGAACGAACACCTTACGATATCATCCATCATTTTTCCTGCCATAAATGTCACCTCATACCGCCTGTCAGTGGCTTGTTATTACTTCGTCGATCAGCCCGTATGCCTTCGCCTCTTCTGCAGACATGAAATTATCTCTCTCTGTGTCAGCCTTGATGACCTCGATCGGCTTACCTGTATTGGCTGCAAGGATCTCATTCAGTTTCTGCTTTGTGCGCAGGATATGCTCTGCCGCGATCTGGATCTCTGTCGCCTGACCCTGAGCGCCGCCGGAAGGCTGATGGATCATGATCTCTGCATTCGGGAGTGCAAAACGCTTGCCCTTCTTGCCGCCGGAGAGCAGGAACGCTCCCATGCTCGCCGCCATGCCGATACATACTGTAGATACATCACACTTGATATACTGCATCGTATCATAGATCGCCAGTCCTGCCGTAACAGATCCGCCCGGGCTGTTGATATAAAGCTGGATATCCTTCTCCGGATCATCCGCTTCCAGGAAAAGGAGCTGCGCTACGACTACGCTGGCAGAGACATCATTCACTTCCTCGCCGAGGAAGATGATCCTCTCCTTCAGCAGCCTGGAATAAATGTCGTAGGAACGCTCCCCACGGCTCGTCTGTTCAATGACATAAGGTACTAAACTCATATATCTTCCTTCCTTCTAAAATGTCTGATAAAAGGTGCACCGGCCGCGGCGCACCTTTCGTTGAATCTTCTTACTCTTCTACTGCTGCCTCTGTGATAAGAGTCACTGCCTCCTGAACGGCAATATCCTCTTTCATCTGTTTCTTCTCATTTTCGCCCATAAACTCTTTCAGCTTATCAACTTCCATCTGGTATGCGTCAGCCATCTTCTTCAGCTCTTCCTCAAGACGCTCATCTGACACTTCGATATTCTCTGCAGCAACGATCGCCTCAAGAACAAGCCTTGTCCTGATGCGCTTCTCCGCCTGCGGTTTGAGCTCTTCCATCATCTTCTCTTCTGACAGGCCTGTAAACTGGAAGTACTGCTCAAGGCTCATTCCCTGCTGCATGATGCGGCGGGCAAAATCATCAGCCATCTGTCTTGCCTGGAGATCCACCATCGGCTCCGGCAGGTCGATCTCTGCATTGGCAACTGCCTGCTCTACAGTCTGATTCTCTTTCTTCTCTTTCGCCTCGCGCTCTTTGCGCTCTTTGATCTTTCCTCTTACTTCAGCCTTGTACTCATCCATCGTCTCCCCTTCTTCGGACACGTCGGAAGCGAACTCGTCGTCAAGCTCCGGAAGCTCTTTTGCCTTGATCGCCTTTACTGTGCATTTGAACACAGCTTCCTTGCCTGCAAGCTCTTTCGCCTGGTATTCCTCAGGGAATGTCACCTTGACTTCCATCTCTTTTCCGATCTCTGCGCCGATCAGCTGGTCCTCAAATCCCGGGATGAACGCGCCGGATCCGATCGTCAGCGGATAGTCTTCTCCCTTTCCGCCCTCGAAAGCCTCGCCGTCTACGAATCCTTCAAAGTCCAGAGTCACCTCGTCCTTATCCTGGACAGCTCTGTCTGTAACCTCGACTGTTCTTGCGTTGCGCTCGCGCTCTTTCTCGATCTCTGCATCAACCTCTTCATCTGTCACCTCTACAGAGACTTTATCCACTTTCAGTCCTTTATATTCACCGAGTGTGACTTCCGGCTTCACTGCAACCTCAGCAGTAAAGATGAACGGTTTGCCCTTCTCAAGCTGTGTAACCTCAACCTTCGGCTGGGATACGATCTCAAGCTCACACTCATCATATGCTTTTCCATATGCCTCTGATATCATATGATTTGCAGCATCATCATAGAACACTTCCGGTCCATACATCTTCTCGATCATCTGGCGCGGAACCTTGCCTTTACGGAATCCCGGAAGGCTGATTCTCTTGCGCTCCTTCAGATATGCTGCCTGAAGCGCCTTCTCTACATCCTCTGCCGGCACCTCGATCGTCAGCTTCGCCATATTATGCTCTAACTTTTCTACCTGTAAACTCATTTTCTTCCTCCTTGATTACGCAGATTATTATATATTGAACTTCTGAAGTCCGATGGAAATCATTCCCTGCGCTGCAGCCGTCCAAAAATATACATTTGCAGTCATTGAAACAGTATAGCACACAAGATCCCATATTTCCAGTATTTTTTCCTGCGTTTTCCCCTAAACTTCATATACAATGGATTTTCTGACCTCTTCGGCCTTCTCTTCTCCGCACAGGAGCGCTGCCAGCCTGAGCGCAAACGGGATTGCCGCTCCCATTCCCCGTCCTGTGGTAATATGTCCGTCTGTCACGACAGGCTCCTGGAGCACCCTTGCATCTCCCAGCTGATCTTCAAAAGAAGGATAAGCGCATGCCGCTCTCCCATCCAGCATCCCCAGCTCTCCGAGGATGCTCGGTGCAGCACAGATCGCTGCGATCTTCCTGCCCTGGTCGTCAAACTCCTTCAGTAAATCGATAAGTCCTTCATGCCGCTTCAAGTTTAGCGTTCCCGGCATCCCGCCCGGGAGTACGAGTAGATCTGCTCCCTGAGCCTGCGCCTCTTCAAACAGGCAGTCCGCTTCAACAGGGATGCCGTGGGCGCCCTGGATCATCTTTCTTCCCATCACCGACACCGTCGTCACCTCGACACCTGCCCTGCGCAGGATATCCACGACTGTCAGTCCCTCGATCTCTTCAAAACCATCTGCCAAAAACACACAAGTCCTCATGAATATTCCTCCTTATCATTCCGATGCCGCTGTCCCGCCTATGTACAGGCGGTAACCCGTATATCAGTTTAGCAAAATAAACCATCAATTGCAATGGTTTACAATCTTTTCACCGTGTATTATCATGGAATGGACAAAGGAGGCAGACAAAGATGGAAATTGAACGCAAATATCTTATAGAAGATCTGGCTGAGCTCCCCTTCCGCCCGGAAGACTATCCTTCCAGGGAGATCGAGCAGGGCTATCTTTGCACGGATCCGGTCGTGCGTGTCCGCCGGGACGGGAGCAGGTATTTTCTCACTTATAAATCCAAAGGGCTCATGGCTCGGGAAGAATACAACCTTCCGCTGACTGAAGACAGCTATATGCACCTCAGAGAAAAGGCCGACGGCCGTCTGATCACGAAGACACGCTATGTGATCCCGCTGGACGGCGGACTCTCTCTGGAGCTCGATATCTTCCGCGGGGATCTCGCCCCTCTTATACTGGCAGAGATCGAGTTCCCTGACGAGGAAACCGCCGAGACTTACCAGGCTCCCGCATGGCTCGGCAGAGATGTCACATTTACAGCCGAATACCACAACAGTACACTGAGCAGGATATAGCGGCGTACCGTCTGCAGCGCCAAAAAGCAACGTTTTGTTTCTTTTTATGTATAATCTACGTTTTGCCGCATAATCCTTCATTTACAGGAAAAATTGTTATAATTATAAAACGTCAAAATGATTTCTTGTAAATGGAGGTGTTTCTGTGGCAAATGTCCAACTGAGGGAAAATCTGCGCAATCTCAGACGCAGGCACAATTTTACACAGCTGCAGATCAGCAGCCGGCTGAACATTTCCCGGCAGGCATACTCCAATTATGAAACAGGAAAACGCATCCCTGACATTGATATCCTGATCCGGCTGGCAGACATCTACGGTCTCTCGCTGGAACAGCTCATCGCACTCCCGTGTACGGAAGACGATGCGGTCAGTGAAGGGGCCGGGCCGTATTTCCCCGGAATGCTGATCGAAAACGGAGATACGATCTATCTGACCAAAGAGGAGGTCACGCTGCTCCTTCATTACAGGAATGCTTCCGGTGATGACCGGCGTCTGGCGCAGAAAGTCCTCAACATCTCCGATAACTGAATCACAGAGACCAGTCAAGCCGCAGAACGGCTGTCAGCAGACAGTCTTCCTGCGGCTTGTTTCATTGTTTCATTGTCTTTTATTTTTTCTCATACAGCCCTGCCGGGCAGGGGCACTGTCTATTTCACAGACAGGAGATGATCCATCAGATGATGGCCCGTCTCTTCATATATCCCGGTTTCTCTCCCAGTCTTTTCACTGTATGTATCCGGACCTGCCGCTTTCTGTGTGCTGTCGTACAGAAGGTACGGCACCGGATCGCCCGTGTGGGTGCGCACGCGGATCGGCGTAGGATGATCCGGAAGGATCAGCATGCGGTAGCTGATATCCGCCTTATCAAGCGCGTCATTGACCGGTCCGATGATCTTCTCATCAATGTTCTCGATCGCCCGGATCTTGTCCTCCATGCTTCCCTGATGTCCCATCTCGTCAGGAGCTTCAATGTGGACATAGACAAAATCAAATCCGTCCTCTGTGAGGGCTTTCACAGCAGCATCTGCCTTCCCGGCATAGTTCGTGTTCAGACCGCCGTTTGCCCCCTCCACGATGATGTTGTGCATTCCCGCGCCTGCGGCGATCCCCTTGAGCAGGTCTACCGCCGAGATCATAGCTCCGTTCACACCGTTCTTCTCTCGGAAGGATGCCAGCGCCGGCCTCGTTCCCGCGCCCCAGAACCACGCAGAGTTAGCAGGATTCTTTCCCTCAGCCCTGCGTTTCACATTCACGGGATGGTCCTTCAGGATATCATAGCTTTTCTCCATCATCTCGCGGAGCACCGGATCACCGGGAAGATATTCCCCGATCCTTTTCGTAAGGATGTCGTGAGGCGCGGTCAGCTCCACGACCCTTCCGTTCTTCTGGATCAGGAGATGACGGTAACTCGTCCCCACATAGAATGAGTATCCTTCTCTTTTCAGCCCGATCCGAAGCGCCTCGATAAGCTCCGCTGCTTCCTCCGTGCTGATCTCCCCTGCACTGTGGTCCAGGATATGTCTGTCTTCGTATTTCTCCTCTTCTTCGGACAATGTGACGATATTGCACCGGAAGGAGACATCCTCCGGCCCCATAGGAGCACCGATGCTCAGCGCCTCCAGCGGCGACCGCCCCGTATAATATCTGCGGGGATCGTATCCGATCACGGAGAGATTCGCCGTATCGCTTCCGGGCGCCATCCCTTCCGGCACGGTCCTGACCATCCCCACTTCAGAATCTTTGGCCAGGAGGTCCATATTCACTGTCCGAGCCGCCTCGAGAGGGGTCTTTCCCCCCAGCGCTTCCAGCGGCTCATCAGCCATGCCGTCACATAAGATCACGATATATTTCATCTTCTCTGCCTCTCAGTCTTCCGCTCGGATCATATGGATGATCTCCGGGAATGCTTCTGCCTTCTTCAGATACTCGCCTTCTGTCATAGACTCCGTCATGTATCCAAATTCATCTTCCAGTTCCGGGACCTGCACGACCCGTCCGGGGCCGAAGCAGTTCTCGACCTTTTCCTTCAGATCCTGCGGAGTGCCGCTGAATCTGATGAAGAAACGTCTGACTGTATCTTCAATCGGGAGAAGCTCAAGCTTCTCGCTCTTCCACATGGTCATGATATTTCTGTGGAGATGCTTTGCCTCATCCACCACGTCAGCCACGACCGCGCTTGCAGTAGGAAGCTTTCCTGCGCCGCTTCCATAGAACATGGCATCACCGAGCACGTTTCCGCGGACAAATACTGCATTGAACACATCATCCACATTATAGAGCGGATGGTCTTTTCCGAGAAGTGCCGGAGATACGATCGCATGGAGATGGTTTTCGTGGCGCTTGCTGGATGCCAGGAGCTTTATCGTCATTCCCATTTCTTTTGCATACATCATATCTTTTCTCGACACTTTGGTGATTCCCTCGGTATAAATATCCTCGAAGTCCACCTGCTGACCGGAAATCAGGGAGGAAAGGATCGCGATCTTCCTGCAGGCATCATACCCTTCCACATCCGCTTCCGGATTGCGCTCTGCATATCCCTTATCCTGCGCTTCCTTGAGGACCTCGTCGTAATCTGCGCCCTCATAGAACATTTTTGTTAGCATATAGTTTGTCGTACCGTTCAGGATTCCCGTGATCTCCTCGATCACGTCAGCCGTCATAGAGGAATTCAGCGCGCGGATGATCGGAATGCCGCCGCCCACGCTCGCCTCAAACAGGAAATTGATATTTCTCTCTCTTGCGATGGAGAGAAGCTCCGCGCCGTGTTTCGCCACGAGAGCCTTATTGGATGTAGCCACGCTCTTTCCTGCCTCCAGACAGCGCTTCACAAAAGTATATGCCGGTTCAACGCCTCCCATCACCTCAACTACGATCCGGATCTCCGGGTCATTTACAATGATCTCAAAATCATGGATGATCTTCTCCTGGACCGGATCTCCCGGGAAATCTCTCAGATCCAGTACATACTTCACGTTGATCTCGTCCCCGGCTCTCTGTGTGATCACATTTTTATTCAGGCTGAGGACTTCGACTACGCCCGAGCCTACTGTGCCATATCCCATTACTGCTATATTTACCATTACTTTCTCCCTTTCTGTGCATCTGCATTCATGCTGAGGTATGCATTGATGAACGGGTCGATATTTCCGTCCATAACGCCTCCAACATTGCTTATCTCTTCATTCGTCCTGTGATCCTTCACCAGGGTGTAAGGCTGCATGACATAGGAACGGATCTGGCTGCCGAAATTGATATCCTTGACCTCACCCCGGATGTCCGACATCTTCTCCGCCTGCTCCTGCTGCTTCATCAGGTACAGCTTGGACTTTAACATCTGCATCGCCTTGTCCTTGTTCATATGCTGCGATCTCTCATTCTGGCACTGTACGACAATCCCGGTCGGCAGATGTGTGATCCTGACTGCCGATGACGTCTTATTGATATGCTGTCCACCGGCGCCGCTGGAGCGGTATGTGTCGATCTTCAGGTCATCCTCATTGATCTCAATATCGATATCTTCCTCGATGTCAGGGATAACGTCGCAGGAAGCAAAGGATGTCTGCCGTTTGCCCGCCGCATTGAAAGGCGAAATGCGCACCAGCCGGTGCACGCCTTTCTCAGAGCGCAGATACCCGTAAGCATTCTCCCCGTTCACCTCAAAGGTCACGCCCTTGATGCCTGCCACATCGCCTTCCAGATAGTCCAGTACCTCGACATTGTATCCTTTCTTCTCTGCCCATCTGGTATACATGCGGTACAGCATGTTCGCCCAGTCGCAGGACTCTGTACCGCCGGCGCCTGCGTGGAGCGTTACGATCGCATTATCCCTGTCGTAGGGACCTGTCAGGAGCGTGCTGATCCTTAGCTCCTCGAAAGTTTCCTCAAACTGTGCGAGCTCTTCCTCGATCCCCGACACAGTCTCCTCATCTGCCTCTCCCTCGCTCATCTCGATGAGGAGAGACATATCCTCATAGTCTGTGTACAGTTTCTCGATCTGCTCTACAGAATCCTGGAGCCCTTTCAGCTCCTTCATCACCTGCTGGGAGGTCTCCGGGTCATCCCAGAACCCCGGTTCCTCCAGCCTTTTCTGTAATTCTTCGATCCTCAGCTTCTTTGCAGCCAGGTCAAAGTGAATCCCTCAAATCTTTCAGCGGTTCTTCATATGCGCTGAGTCTTGATCTTAACTCATCTAATAAAACCACCTTGATCACCTCTTTCAATCTTTATTTGATATTTTATCTGATGCGCTTAAGCGCTCTTCTTTCTGCCGCAGCACTGTTTATACTTCTTGCCGCTTCCGCACGGGCATGGATCATTCGGATAGATCTTCTTCTCTTCCCGTTTCTTCGGCGCGCGCACGGCGCTGTCATCCTTGTTGGTTCCTGTCACCTTGGCAACTTCTTCCCGCTCCACCTTCTGCTCCACGCGGATATGGAAGAGGGTGCGCAGTGTCGTCTCTGCGATCATGTTGGTCATTGCGCCGAACATGTCATATCCCATCATCTTGTACTCAACAAGCGGATCTCTCTGTCCGTATGCCTGCAGGCCGATTCCCTGACGGAGCTGGTCCATATCGTCAATGTGATCCATCCATCTTGCATCGATCACCTTCAGAAGGACAACGCGCTCCACTTCTCTGATCTGCTCTGCCTCCGGGAACTCGGCTTCCTTCGCCTCATACGCCTTCACAGCTCTTTCCTTGAGAAGGTGCTTCAGTTCCTTCTGACGCTTATCCTGGCATTCTTCCAGTCCAGGGAGTTCAAGCTGAGGGATCACATTGTGGAGAGTTACCTCCAGCCCCTTCAGATCCCATTCCTCTGCAGACGCATCCGGAGATGCAAAACGGTCTACTGTATTTTCCACATATTCTGTGATCATGCTGTAAATCGTATCACGCATGCTCTCTCCATCGAGGACACGGCGCCTCTCAGCGTAGATGATCTCTCTCTGCTCGTTCATGACCTGGTCATACTCGAGCAGGTTCTTGCGGATACCGAAGTTGTTGTTCTCGATCTTCTTCTGTGCCTTTTCGATGGCGCTGGAGAGCATCTTATGCTCGATCTGCTCGCCGTCCTCCACACCGAGCGTATTGAACACGCCCATAAGCTTCTCGGAGCCGAACAGTCTCAGCAGGTCGTCCTCCAGTGAGATATAGAAGCGGGATTCACCCGGGTCGCCCTGACGTCCGGAACGTCCGCGGAGCTGGTTGTCGATACGGCGGGACTCATGACGCTCTGTACCGATGATCTTCAGACCGCCTGCTGCCCTCGCGTCTTCATCCAGCTTGATATCCGTACCACGGCCTGCCATGTTGGTAGCGATCGTCACCGCGCCGTGGATACCGGCATCCGCTACGATCTCCGCCTCAAGTTCATGGTACTTGGCGTTCAGGACGTTGTGCTTGATGCCTTCCTTCTTCAGCATCTTGCTCAGGAGCTCAGACACCTCGATGGTGATCGTACCGACCAGCACAGGCTGGCCGGTGGCATGAGCCTCCTTGACTGCCTTAACGACAGCTCTGTATTTCTCTTCCTTTGTCTTATATACGGCATCCTCCTGATCCACTCTCTGTACCGGGACATTGGTCGGAATCTCAATAACATCCATTCCGTAAATATCACGGAACTCTTTTTCTTCTGTCAGCGCAGTACCTGTCATACCGCTCTTTTTGTCAAACTTATTGAACAGGTTCTGGAATGTGATCGTCGCGAGAGTCTTGCTCTCTCTCTTCACCTTCACATGCTCCTTCGCCTCGATCGCCTGATGGAGACCGTCTGAATAGCGGCGGCCCGGCATGATACGTCCGGTGAACTCATCTACGATCATGACTTCTCCGTCCTGAGTCACGACATAATCCTGGTCTTTAAACATCAGGTTGTGCGCGCGCAGAGCCAGGATGATATTGTGCTGGATCTCAAGGTTTTCCGGATCGGCAAGGTTGTCGATGTGGAAAAACTTCTCCACTTTCTTGACGCCGTCCTCAGTCAGGTTCACCGCCTTCTCCTTTTCATTGACGATAAAATCTCCTGTCTCCTCAATATCCTCTCCCATGATGGCGTTCATCTTGGAGAACTCGCCGCTCGCCTCGCCCCGCTCGAGCTGGCGGGCAAGAATGTCGCACGCCTCATAAAGCTTGGTGGACTTCCCGCTCTGTCCGGATATGATCAGCGGTGTCCTCGCCTCATCGATGAGAACAGAGTCGACCTCGTCGATGATCGCGTAGTGGAGCCCTCTCTGTACGAGCTGTTCTTTATAGATGACCATATTGTCTCTCAGATAATCAAATCCGAGTTCGTTGTTCGTCACGTAAGTGATATCACAGTCATATGCTGCCCGGCGCTCATCGTTATTCATGCTGTTCAGCACGACTCCGACGGTAAGTCCGAGGAACTCATGTACCTTTCCCATCCACTCGGCGTCACGTTTCGCCAGGTAGTCGTTGACTGTGACGATATGGACGCCTTTTCCCTCAAGGGCATTCAGATATGCCGGGAGTGTGGACACCAGCGTCTTACCTTCACCTGTCTTCATCTCGGCGATCCTTCCCTGATGAAGGATGATTCCGCCGATCAGCTGGACTCTGTAGTGTCTCATGCCGAGAGCTCTCGAAGCACCCTCGCGCACGACCGCATATGCCTCCGGCAGGATGTCGTCCAGCGTCTCCCCGTCTTCTAAGCGTTTTTTAAATTCCCTGGTCTTGCCTCTCAGCTCTTCATCGCTTAAAGCCTCCATCTCCGGGCCTAACGCATCGATCCTGTCCACGATCGGATAGATCCTCTTCAGCTCATTCTCGCTGTGAGTTCCGAAAATCTTCTCTATTATACCCATTTTCCGTAATTAACTCCTTAAAACTAAATTTTGCGACAATTCGATAAACGACGCCACTCTGTTTTTCATTCTAACACTAAGTCCCCTCAAATTCAACAAGTTCATAACTTGTTTACATTTCAGTTCTGCCATAGGGTCACTGTCTCATACGGGATCTTCCCGCCGAACAGGTCGAGCGCGCTCCCGATAGTAAAGTCCAGCTTTCCTCCGCTCACCTGACGGAACCGCTCAAGGTCTTCCAGGGAGCCGATGCCGCCTGCATACGTGACCGGGATCCCGTCCCAGCTCCCGAGCAGCCTCACCAGCTCCGTCTCCATGCCCGACGATCTTCCTTCCACATCTACTCCATGGATCAGGAATTCGTCGCAGGACCCTGCCAGCTCGTCCAGCATCCGGTGAGAGAGCTTTACATCAGTGAAGTTCTGCCACCGGTCCGTCACCACATAATAGCCGTCCCCTCTTCTCCGGCAGCTCAGATCGAGGACGATATGCTCTCTCCCCGCCGCGCTCACCAGCGCTTCCAGGTTCTCTCTGTGGAATACGCCGCCGCGGAAAACATAGGAGGTGACGATCACATGGCTCGCCCCCGCTTCCAGGAACTGGTCCGCATTGTCCGCATTGATCCCGCCGCCGATCTGCATTCCCCCGGGAAATGCTCTGAGGGCTGCCAGCGCCTGCGCTCTCGAGGCCTCATAGTACTCTGAACCGGCGGGATTCAGCAGGATGATATGACCGCCTCTCAGGCCGTCTCTTCTATATAAATCTGCATAGTACTCCGCGCCCAGCTCCGACGAAAAATTGGTCGCCGCCTGGTTTCCCTCGTCACGCAGGCTGCCGCCCACGATCTGTTTTACCTTACCGTTATGTATATCGATACAAGGTCTGAATCTCATCCTTTTCTCCTTTTTCCTCTGCCGCGGACATGCCGCAGGCTGTTTTCCACACAGCAATGCCGCAAAGCCGGTCCCTCCCGGTTTTGCGGCATCCTGTATGAAAACCCATGAATCTCCTATCTGTTCTCCTGCGTGTCCTTAGTCGTTCCGTTATTCTCCGTCATCTCATCCGCAGCCTTGTCCACGCCGTCCGTGATATCGTCCGTCACATGATCCACGCCGTCTGTGACATCATCCACCGCATCGTCGATGATGCCGTCTCCTGAAGTTGCGTCATTCACATTGCTGTTATCGTCCGTGACATTGTTCACATCATTGTTTTCCGTACGGTCATTCCCGCTCTCCGAAGACTGATCCGCCCCATTATCCGCATTGTCCCTGCTGCTGCAGGCTGCTGTGCCGAGCAGAACGAAAACACATGTCATGAGCAGAAGAACCTGTTTCATTTTTTTCATAAGAATGTCTCCCTTTCCACAAATATTGTTGCATATTTACTATCTGCACAACCAACAATATTTATGCACGGAAGTTCTATTTTTTTGCATTTTCACGGAGCTTTTCCATCGCCCGCGCTTCGATCTGGCGGACCCGTTCTCTCGTCACATTGAGGATACCGCCGATCTCTTCCAGCGTGTGCGTGCTCCCGTCCTCCAGCCCATAGCGGAGTCCGATCACCTGACGCTCCCTCTCGGTGAGGGATGCGAGAAGCTCGCTGACTTCTTCCTTCCGGACCAGCACATCCATTGCTTCCTCCGGGGTAGCCTCTCTCTTATCCTCCACCATGTCCCCGAGGCTGTTCTCTCCATCTTCTCCAACAGGGGTCTCCAGCGACACAGGGTTCTGCAGATAAGAAAGGATATCCTTCACTTCCTCTTCCGTCTTGTTTCCCAGCTTCTCCGCAATCTCCTTCGGAAGAGGCTCCCTGCCCAGCTCCTGCTGGAGCTCCTTGGAGATCTTCTGCACCCGCTTCATATTTTCAGCCACATGCACGGGCACGCGGATCTCCCTTGCCTGCTGGTCAATGGCGCGCTGCATCGCCTCCTTGATCCACCATGACGCATATGTGGAGAACCGATTTTCCTTCGTGTAGTCATACTTTTCCGCCGCCCGCATCAGTCCCATGTTTCCCTCCTGTATCAGATCCATGAGCTGTACGCCGCGGCCAGTATAGCGTTTCGCAAGCGAGACGACCAGCCGGAGATTTCCTTCCTCAAGCTTTCTTCTCGCAGACTCGTCTCCCTGCGCGCTCCTCCTTCCGAGCTCCCTCTCTTCTTCCTCGGAAAGAAGCGGGATCTGCCCGATCTCATTCAGATAGATCTTGAGAGGCTCCGTCATCACTGTTTCTGCTATATCCAGTTCTTTCTCCATATTTTCTCCTGTTCCTGCATTAAATTTTCTCGTTGATCTCTCCGTTCCTGTATGCGGCGAGCAGCCGCTCCAGGTCCTGTACCTGCTCCTTCATCTCGATCCCCTTGTCCGTATCTCCCACCAGCCGGCGCTCCGTCACACGCTTGACCACCATTGTCTCGGAATGGATATCGATCTCTTTCTCAATGGCAGCCTCCTTGGACTCGAACGGCTCATGGGCCACGAGCAGAAGGCCGTAGGAATTGTAGATCAGCGTGTATCCCGCGATCCCGGTCTCCTTTTGATAGGCACGGGAAAATCCCCCGTCAATGATCATGACCTTCCCGCCGCACTTGATCGGACTCTCGCCGTCCTTGCGCCTCACCGGCACATGTCCATTGACGATGTGCGCCTCCTCCGGATCCAGGCCGAACTCCCTCAGGATCGAATTGATCACCTTTTCATTCTCCAGGAAGGAATAGTACGGATTCTTTTTCTCGATATGGGTCTCCTTTTCTTCCAGGAAATATCGTTCGAACGTTGCCATCCTGTCCTTGCCGAAAAGCGGCGAATCCGGGTGGAGCCAGATATACCACATGATATCGCATCCGTCCCGGCGTTCCTTCTCATCCACGGCCAGAAATCCTTTTCTCACATAACTCTCAAGCACGTCATAGAGCTTTTTCCCGCGGTATTTTCTGCCGAACACCTCAGCCTCCTTCAGGCTGCCGTCCGCATCAAGCGGGACGCACCCGTGATAGAGGAGGTTGTTGTTATACACCTTATAAAGTCCGCCCTTTCCCAAAAGGAATCTCATATGCTGCTGCAGCTTTTCACATCCTCTGAAGGCGTGCTCAAGACGGTGCATGATCTCTTCTTCCTCGCTGCTGAGCCTGTAAGGGTCCGCGGGATCGATCGTCGGGAAATTCATATCCAGCATCCGGTACTCCTTTCCTCCCAGGCTCACCGTTCCCTTCTCATGATCGATCCTGTGGAGCATCGCCCGGTCCTCGAGATGAAATCCCGGCTGTCTCTGTATGATCTGTCCCTCTACCTTGAACTGGATCACTGAAATCGCTTTATGGATCCGCAGGTTCATCTCCCGCTCTTCCATGCCGGACCGGTCCTGCCCCTTCAGCCTGAAGCAGGTGCACGGGTCATCCATATACACCTTCAGTGCAAACGTCGCAAGCGGAAGGAGATTGATCCCGTATCCGTCTTCCAGAATATCCAGATTGCCGTAGCGCGCGCAGATGCGGATCACATTCGCGATGCATCCCCATTGCCCCGCCGCCGCGCCCATCCAGAGCACATCATGGTTTCCCCACTGGATGTCCAGAGAATGGCAGGTCATCAGCTTGTCCATGATGATATGCGGTCCCGGCCCCCTGTCATAGATATCTCCCACAATGTGCAGATGGTCCACGACAAGCCTCTGGATCAGCTCTGAGATCGCGGTTATAAATTCCTCCGCGCGGCCGATCCGGATGATCGTTGAAATGATCTCGTTATAATAGGATTCTTTGTCGCTGACCTCCGCCTTCTCCGTGATCAGCTCTTCGATCACATAGGCAAAATCCTTCGGCAGCGCTTTTCTCACTTTCGAGCGGGTATACTTGCTGGCGACGCGCTTGCTCACCTCGATCAGGCGGTAGAGCTGGACTCTGTACCAGTCCTCCATATTGCTCTCCGTCTGCCGCACGAGCCTCATCTTCGCTTTCGGGTAATAGATCAGTGTTGCGAGAGAACGCTTGTCCTTCGCGCTCAGCGTATTTCCGAAGACATCCTCGATCTTGCGCCTCACGGAACCTGACCCGTTCTTCAGCACATGTGAGAACGCCTCATACTCTCCGTGCACGTCCGTGAGGAAATGTTCCGTCCCCTTCGGAAGGTTCATGATCGCCTGCAGATTGATGATCTCCGTGGACGCCGCGGCGATCGTGGGGTAAAGGTCAGACAAGCGCTCCAGATATCTGGTCTCCAGCTTTTTCATACTCACTTCTCCTTAAAATTGAATCACATCGCCCATGTCATACATTCCCGGCTCTCTGTCCTTTAAAAATTTGGCCGCCTCCACTGCGCCTTTGGCAAAAACATTTCTGGAATACGCCGTGTGCTTAAACTCGATCACCTCGTCCGTACCGGCAAAAATAACCTCGTGCTCGCCCACGATCGTACCGCCGCGGACAGCCGAGATCCCGATCTCCCTGCCGTCTCTTTTCTGTCTCACCTGGCTCCTGTCATATACATAGTGGTACGCCCCGTCCAGCGCCTCATTGATCGAGTCCGCCAGCGCCAGAGCCGTGCCGCTGGGCGCGTCCAGCTTCTGATTGTGATGGCGCTCCACCAGCTCGATATCATACCCTGCATTTCCAAGGACCTTTGCCGCATCCTTCAAAAGTTTCAGGAGAAGATTGATCCCAAGGGACATATTTGCTGACTTCAGGACAGCTGTCTTCTCTGACGTCTTCTCCACCTTCTCAAGCTGTTCCTCGGAAAGTCCCGTCGTGCAGAGAACGACCGGCAGCTTCTTTTCCGCGCAATAGTCCAGGAGCTCGTCCATCGCTCCCGCATTGGAAAAGTCGATCACCACATCTGCCTCCACATCGCACTGGCTGACCGTCTCAAACACCGGGTAGTCATTCGGGATCCCTGTATATGTATCAACACCGGCCGTGATCACGGCGCTGTCATCATTCTTGACAAGCTCTGTTATCATTCTTCCCATTTTTCCATTGCATCCGTGCATCAAAATTCTTGTCATTCTTTTCTCCTCCTGTTCGTAACTTCCTCGCTGCCGTTCACAACGAACCGATGTGGGCAGCAGCAATTCCTCGATCATAAAAAGAATATCACATTTAAAACTTTATCACAACACATGAATCTGAAAAGCCGGCCTCATCACAGCGGATGAAGCCGGCACGGTTCACTCATCGATACATTCCAGTTTGCTCACCGAGACCTCATATGCAGTCCTCGTCTCGGTCTCTGTCTCAGATAGTTTCTTCACATATTCCCTGCTCTGGATGCGTCCCAGTATGCGCACATGTTCTCCAACCTCAAAGCCGGACGCATAGCGGGCGTTCCTCCCCCAGCAGATACACGGGATGTAATCGGATTTCCCGTAGGGCCGGTTCACCGCCAGCAACAGGTCTGCGATCTCGCGTCCCAGCGGCGTCTTCCTGTACACCGGTCTCTTGCACATATATCCTTCCAGCAGGATATGGTTCGTCTTCGCCCCGTCCGGTTCTTCCTCGATAAACTCGATCTCTCTGGCAAACACGGACAGCACCAGACGGTTTTTCTGTTCCTCATGACGGTTGTACGAGCGGAACTGCCCCGAGATCATCATGCACATCCCCCTGTAGTCCTGTGTCACGTCAATGAGGCGTTCCGACACCATGACAGGAATCCTGTCGTTGGAATTACTCAGCCTCCTCACCAGGATATCCACCATGTAGAATCCTTCCCCGAAGACCTCGTGGCTGTATGTAAACTCCGAAACCACCTCTCCGATCACCGTCACCTGATTGTTCTCAATAACCTTATCTGACATAATTTACAGTTCTCCCTTCCTCTTGTCGGTATTTTTGAGTCACTACTAAATTTATGTGCAGATAAGATATGTTAGAACCGGAATGCGCGGAAATCGTTCGACATATTATTTGCTTTCCATCATCAGTTCAGCCATAGGGTAAGGGGCAGGCTGAACTGTTACTTTCTCCTGCATATCTGTAAAATGATGCCCTTGCAAATTTTCCATTATATGATAGAATGAAAAAGTTGCAGCGATAGAAATGTTTATTAATAGGAAAGAGTGTAGGATATTATGAAGACAAAACGTGAAGATGTAAGAAATATTGCGATCATCGCCCATGTCGATCACGGCAAGACGACTCTGGTGGACGAGCTTCTGAAGCAGAGCGGCGTTTTCCGCGAGAATCAGGAAGTGGCGGAACGCGTCATGGACTCCAATGATATCGAGCGCGAGCGCGGCATCACCATTCTGTCCAAAAATACTGCCGTACATTATAAAGGAACCAAGATCAACATCATCGATACCCCGGGACACGCTGATTTCGGCGGAGAGGTAGAGCGTGTGCTCAAGATGGTAAACGGCGTCGTCCTCGTCGTGGACGCTTTCGAGGGCGCCATGCCGCAGACCAAATTCGTCCTGCGCAAAGCGCTGGAGCTGGATCTCCCGGTCATCGTGTGCATCAACAAGATCGACCGCCCCGAGGCGCGTCCGGACGCAGTCATCGACGAAGTCCTGGAGCTTTTCATCGATCTGGGAGCGTCCGACGAGCAGCTGGAATGCCCGTTCGTGTACGCCTCTGCCAAGGCCGGCGTCGCTGTCCTTGACCTGTCAGACGAAGAGAGAGACATGAAGCCCCTCTTCGAGACGATCCTGAACTACATCCCGGCTCCGGAGGGTGATCCGGAAGCGCCGACCCAGGTGCTGATCAGCACCATCGACTACAATGAATATGTAGGACGCATCGGCATCGGCAAGGTCGACAACGGTACGATCGCGGTGAACCAGGAAATGGTACTCGTCAACCACCACGATCCTGACAAACAGGAAAAGGTTAAGATCAGCAAGCTCTATGAATTTGACGGGCTGGACAAGATCGAGGTCAAGGAGGCAACGATCGGATCCATCGTCGCCATCTCCGGGATCTCAGACATCTCCATCGGGGATACGCTCTGCTCTCCCGAAAAGCCGGAGCCGATCCCGTTCCAGAAGATCTCCGAGCCGACGATCTCCATGCAGTTCATCGTCAACGACAGCCCCTTTGCGGGCCAGGAAGGCAAATACGTCACCTCCCGCCATCTGCGCGAGCGTCTGTTCCGCGAGCTGAATACGGACGTCAGCCTCAGAGTCGAGGAGACTGATAACACAGACAGCTTCAAGGTATCCGGACGCGGAGAGCTCCATCTCTCGGTCCTGATCGAAAATATGCGCCGCGAGGGCTATGAGTTCGCAGTCAGCAAGGCAGAAGTCCTCTACAAAACAGACGAGAACGGGAAGAAGCTCGAGCCCATGGAGACAGCCTATATCGATGTTCCCGACGAGTTCACCGGTGTCGTCATCGAAAAGCTCGGCCAGCGCAAAGGAGAGCTGCGGAATATGGGAACCTCCAACGGCGGCTACACCCGCCTGGAATTTTCCATCCCGTCCAGAGGACTGATCGGATACAGAGGAGATTTCCTCACAGACACGAAAGGAAACGGGATACTGAACACGAGCTTTGACGGATACGCGCCGTACAAAGGCGATATCCAGTACCGCAAGCAGGGATCACTGATCGCGTTCGAGACCGGCGAGTCCGTGACTTACGGCCTGTACAGCGCTCAGGAGCGAGGCACCCTGTTCATCGGGCCGGGCGAGCGCGTGTATGCCGGCATGGTCATCGGGCAGAACGGCAAGACTGAGGATATCGAGCTGAATGTCTGCAAGACCAAGCACCTGACCAACACCCGCTCCTCGAGCGCGGATGAAGCGCTGCGCCTCACACCGCCGCGCATCCTCAGCCTGGAGCAGGCGCTGGATTTTATCGACACAGACGAGCTGCTCGAGGTGACCCCGAAATCCCTGCGCATCCGCAAGAAGATACTTGACTCCAGAATGAGAAAACGCAGCAATCTAAAATCCAATTGATTCTATACATTGCCGCTGTTTCATGCTATAATATGAACATAATACAGGCAGGAAAACACATTCTTCCTGTATAATATAGACAAAAGGAGTTGAGCAGCATGAATTTTATTATCAGCGGAAAAAACATTGAAGTAACACCCGGATTAAAGGATGCTATCGAACAGAAATTAGGAAAACTTGAAAGGTACTTCACTCCTGAAACAGAAATCATCGTGACACTCAGTGTAGAGAAGGAACGTCAGAAGATTGAGGTAACGATCCCGGTCAAGGGACACATCATCCGTTCCGAGCAGACAAGCAATGACATGTACGTCTCCATCGATCTTGTCGAGGAGATCATCGAACGCCAGCTTCGCAAATACAAAAACAAACTGGTTGCCAGAAGCCAGGGACACCCCACCGCTTCTTCCTCCGGAAACAGTTTCAAAAAAGAATTTTTTGAATCAAAGGAAGAGTCTCCGGAAGACGATGAGATCCGCATCGTACGTACAAAGAAATTCGGCATCAAACCGATGTTTCCGGAAGATGCCTGTATCCAGATGGAGCTTCTCGGACACAGCTTTTTCGTCTTCTCCAACGCTGAGACAGATGAGGTCAATGTCGTCTACAAAAGAAAAGACGGTTCCTTCGGTCTGATCGAGCCTGAATTTTCGTAAGTCACAGTTAACAAGAGGATGCTGTAAAAAGCATCCTCTCTTTTATGTCTGTATTCCTGTTTTTCTCCTTCTATAATAATATTGTTCGCACCTGACCGCCGCTCTCATACGCACCTGCCGCGCTGACGCGCTTCTATTCCTCAAATATCTTCATGCCGTCTTCGGTCTGTGCGAACCAGCACTCCTGCTCTTTTTCCAGATCTGCCTGTCCGTTCGTCCCGTCCATGATCTCCTTATACAGGGCCCCTTCCTCCTCGTCAGGGACTAAAACTACAAGCTCGACCTTATCTGTATACACGGATTCAAGTATACAGATATCTCTCTGCGCGAGCAGATGCTGGATCTTTCCGAGTGATGTATAATCTGACGCGATCCTCAGTTTGAATCCGTGAAATCTGGTAATAATCTCACTGTGCTTCAGTCCTTCTGCCGCCGAAGCAGTGTAGGCGCGCACAAGGCCGCCCGTTCCGAGCAGCGTGCCCCCGAAATATCTGGTGACGATCACGAGCACGTCCGTGATCTGACGTCCCCGTATCACCTCGAGGATCGGTTTCCCCGCTGTTCCCGCCGGCTCTCCGTCATCGCTCATCCGCTCCGCCGAAGGGTTCCTCCCCAGTACATACGCCCAGCAGTGATGTCTCGCATCCCAATAGCGCTTTCTTGTCTCTTCCAGATACTGCATCGCCTCTTCCTCCGATGTGACCGGAAATACCTCCGCGATAAATCTGGATTTTTTCTCCACGATCTCGCCCGAACCGCCTCTATATACTGTATGATAAGCATCCATGCGTTACGCCTCCCGTATATCGAATGATTTAACTATACCAGAGATACCGGAAACTTCAAGTTTTTCTTAAGATTTCCCGCCAAATATGAAGTTTTTATTTTTTACTTTATTTAGAATAGTAAATTTGCTATAATCATAAGAGTTGATAAAGGAGGATGTTATTCGTGAATTACGGAAAATCAAATCTTTCCAAAAGGAAGAAGTCTATTTCTTCAAAGAAGAAGATGAAAAAAAAGCGCGTCGGCGTCCGTTTTTTTAAAGCTTTGATCGTATGCTGCATCCTGCTGGTCGTTTTCGGGATCACCGGTGCGGCGATCCTCGCCAAGAGGATCATCGATAATACACCCGAAGTAACAGCGGAAGATATCCTGCCTCAGGGATTTTCCAGTTCCATTGTGGATCAGAACGGCACAGAGCTGGAGTCGCTGAATGACTCAAATTCCAACAGGATTTATAAAAACTTTGAAGAGATTCCCAAGTACATGGCAGACGCCTTTGTCGCCATCGAGGACGAGCGTTTCTATGAGCACAACGGCGTCGATCTTCAGGGAATCATCAGAGCCGGGATCGTCGGAATTACGAGCGGTTCCTTCTCTGAAGGTGCCAGCACCATCACGCAGCAGCTCATCAAGAACAATGTCTTTCCGAACTTTGTGAATGAGGAAACATTTTATGACAGTGTCGAGAGAAAGCTGCAGGAGCAGTATCTGGCACTGCAGATCGAGAAAGAGATGAGCAAGGAAGAGATCCTTGAGGCGTACATGAACACCATCAATCTCGGTCAGGGATGCCTTGGCGTACAGACTGCTTCGCTCCGCTATTTTAATAAGGATGTCTCAGAGCTTACGCTTTCCGAGTGCGCGGTCATCGCCGCCATCACTCAGAATCCCTCGGGCTACGATCCGGTAAGACATCCAGAGGACAATGCAAAGAGACGCCAGCGAGTACTGGACAATATGCTGGAGCAGGGATATATCACACAGGAAGAATATGATACAGCCATCGCCGATCCGGTATATGACCGCATTCTTCAGACGGCATCGTCAACTACAACAGACACACCGTATTCTTATTTTACAGATGCGCTGATCAGACAGGTCGTTCAGGATCTCTGCGACGAAAAAGGATATACCGAGACACAGGCATACAACCTGCTGTACAGCGGTGGACTTACCATCATTTCCACGCAGGACAGCTGGATCCAGCAGATCTGTGATGAGGAGGTCGTCAATATCGCCGACTATCTCACAGTCACAGAGTACGGTCTTGAATATGCGCTGACGATCCACCGGGCGGACGGCACATCAGAGAATTACAGCCAGGAGATGCTTTCCGAGTATCTCGAGACTACCCAGGGAAAAGAGTATCCTCTGATCTTCTCCACAGAGGACGAGGCATACCAGGCGATCGAGAGCTACAAGAGCACGCTCAATATCGCCGAGGGCGACACGGTCGATGAGAATATCAACATCACGCTGCAGCCGCAGACATCCGTAGTCGTCATGGATCAGTATACAGGACAGGTAAAAGCAATCGTAGGCGGACGCGGGGAGAAGACATCAAGCCTTTCTCTTAACCGTGCGACGGATTCTCCGAGACAGCCCGGTTCCTGCTTCAAGGTCCTGTCGACCTATGCTCCCGCACTGAACGAGTGTGGGCTGACACTTGCCAGCACGATCATGGACGAGCCGTATACGTACAGCAACGGACAGCAGGTAAACAACTGGGATTTCAGATATATCGGCGCAACACCGCTCCGCTATGCGATCGAGCATTCCATGAACGTCTGCGCGGTCAGGACACTGACGGAGGTTGTGACACCGGAACTCGGATACCAGTACCTTCTGGACTTCGGCTTCACCACTCTCGTGGACGGAACCGATGAAAACTATCCTGGCAAATCAGATATCGTCCAGTCTACAGCGCTCGGCGGCATCACACGCGGCGTATACAATCTGGAGATGACGGCCGCGTATGCTTCCATCGCGAACGGCGGAGAATACATTGAGCCGATCCTGTACACACAGGTCCTGGATCATGACGGCAATGTACTCCTGGACAATACAACGCCTGACACACGCCAGGTTCTCAAGGACTCCACTGCTTATCTCCTCACGAGCGCTATGGAGGACGTTGTAAACGGAAGCGGCGGAACAGGCCGCACCGCAAGGATGAGCAATATGCCTGTGGCGGCAAAGACCGGTACCTCTCAGGAGAGCAATGACCTTTGGATCTCCGCATTTACACCGTATTATACCGCTTCTGTATGGGGCGGATACGACAGCAACAAGGCGATGTCCGGCCAGAGCCAAAGCTGGCATCAGCGCCTCTGGAGAAATATTATGGAGAGGATCCACGAAAATCTTGCATACAAGGATTTCACGATCCCGACTTCCGTAGTCCAGAGATCTGTCTGTACCTCGACAGGGCTTCTCGCGACAAGCAGCTGTCCTTCCAGAACAGAGTATTTCGCAGAGGACAATGTACCGACGCAGAGCTGTTCAGGACACTACACTTACACCGAGCCTGACGACGACAGCGATGAGGAAAATCCGGATGGCAATACAGATACAACAGAGAATCCGGATAATTCCGGCGGTTCATCCGGGACAGATCCATCCGAACCGAACGAGCCGGCAGATCCGTCCACACCGGACGACACCACGCCCCCTTCGTCTTCGGGACAATAACAGGAGGCTTTCAGCAGGCGGTACGCAGTAAAGCGTACCGCCTGCTTTTCTCTTCGAATACTGTGGACCAAAAAAGGCTGTGGACAGACCGGAATCTCTTCCGGCCTGTCCACAGCCTTTTCAAATCTTATCTCTTTTTTCCTCTCCTGCCCCTGAAAATATCAGACAAATGCACAGTTATCAAAAGTTATCAAGACTTATGCCGCATCAGTCCTCAAGCACCAGCTTGGCTGCTCCGCAGATCCCTGCATCATTTCCCAGTGTCGCAAGCGCAAACTTTACATTCCTGTTTGCGAAAAATGCACGCTCCATAAACGGTTCTCTTATGTAGGGGATGAGCACTTCCCCTGCCTTAGATACCCCTCCGCCGATCACGATGACAGCCGGATCAAGGACAGCCGCCAGATTGGCGAGCGCATAACCGAGATATCTTCCGAACTCCACAGCGATCTCTTTCGCTGTCTCATCTCCGGCTTTGACCGCATCAAAAACGTCCTTCGCCGTCACATCTTCCTTCGTCAGGATCGTCGGGCGCAGCTCCTGTCCCAGTTTTTTCTTTGCCAGACGCACGATGCCGGTTGCCGATGCATACTGCTCCAGACATCCGCAGTTGCCGCATCCGCATTTATCTTTCTCTTCATAGTTCACGCAGAGGTGGCCGATCTCTCCGCCCGCTCCGTTCGCTCCAACAAGGACTTTGCCGTTGATGATCACTCCGCCGCCTACGCCTGTGCCCAGCGTGACCATGATCACATTCTTTTCTCCGACTCCGCCGCCCTTCCACATCTCGCCGAGGGCAGCGACATTCGCGTCATTCCCGATGCATGCCTTCATGCCTGTAAGCTCTTCCAGCTCTTTCTTGACCTCTTTATAATTCCACCCGAGATTCGCGCTTCCGTTCACGATTCCCTCGGCAGTTACCGGTGCAGGCACTCCGGCACCGACACCGATGATATCCTCTTTTGTCAGGCCGTGTTCTTTCATTTTGTTCTCTATGGAAACTGCCACATTAGGAAGGATCGCTTTTCCTTCCTCTGATGTGTCTGTTGTGATCTCCCACTTGTCAACGATCTTTCCTTCCTCTTCCAGCAGTCCCATTTTAACAGTCGTTCCGCCAATGTCTACTCCAAAACAATATTTCATAACCGTACTCTCTCCTATCTCTTTTCGTTTTATTGCCCCTGCCTCTTAGCAAGATTTTCCTGTACTCTCTTATAGAGCTCCTGTGCAGCATTGTAGCCCATCTGTTTCTGTCTGTGGTTGACTGCTGCGGATTCAACAATAATAGCAAGATTTCTTCCCGGACGGATCGGAATGCTGTGGCATACGACCTTGTTTCCGAGAAATTCTGTATATTCCTCTTCGAGCCCGAGTCTGTCATATTCTCTGTCTCTGCTCCAGTCTTCCAGAGTGATGACAAGATCGATGTTCTGTGTCTCCCTGACGCTCTGTACACCGAACATGGATTTCACATCCACGATACCGATACCGCGGAGTTCGATAAAATGCTTCGTGATATCAGGTGCAGAACCTACCAGGGTATCGTCACTGACCTTTCTGATCTCTACCACGTCGTCCGTCACAAGTCTGTGTCCCCTCTTGATCAGCTCCAGCGCAGCCTCGCTCTTACCGATGCCGCTCTCTCCCATGATCAGGACACCGACGCCGTACACATCGACAAGCACTCCGTGGATGGAAATGCAGGGTGCAAGCTTTACATTCAGCCACCGGATCAATTCGCCCATAAAGGATGAGGTTTTTTTCTCAGTGCTGAATACAGGGACATCCCTCTCCTGCGCTATCCTGAGAAAGCTTTCCTCCGGCTGGAGGCTCCTGCTGAATATGACGCACGGCACTTTGTGCTTCAGCATCTTTTCATATATTTCTGTCTTTCGTTCCTCGGTGAGGGTCTGCAGATACGTGTATTCTACATATCCGATGATCTGAACCCGGTCAGAATCAAAATGTTCAAAAAACCCGGTCAGCTGCAGCGCCGGTCTGTTTACATCCGGAATATTTACTTCTTTTCCGATCAGCTCCACGTCCGGCGTGAGATTTTTTAAATCCATTTTCTGAACGACTTCCGTCAGCGTTACGCCATGATCCATTTATTTTTCTCCTTTTCTTCTATTGTTTACTCACATAGAACTTCCGCCGGCTGCAGCGAAGGCCGCGGTGCCGGCTGTGATTTTCCGAAAGTTCTGCGCTTTCCGCTATACGTTTATTATATCACTAATGAAAAAAGTTGTATACAGATTCAGCGGCTTTTTCATTCATGGAAGGGATTTTTGCAAGCTCCTCCACGCTCGCTGCACGGATCGCATCCAGGCTGAGATAATGGCGCATGAGCGCCTTCCTTCTCGCCGGCCCGATCCCGTCGATATCGTCCAGGATCGAATGCACCTGCCCCTTGCTCCTAAGCTGTCTGTGATATTCGATCGCAAACCGGTGGGCCTCGTCCTGGATCCTGGTGATCAGCCGGAACGCCTCTGAGGACTTATCGATCGGAATCTCTTCGTTATGATAGTATAACCCTCTTGTCCTGTGATAATCATCCTTTACCATCCCGCATACCGGAATATCCAGATGCAGCTCATCCAGCACCTGGAGCGCCACGTTGACCTGCCCTTTGCCTCCATCCATCAGGATCAGATCAGGAAATGCTGTGAATTTCCCGAGCTCCTTATTTTCCTGACGCTCCCGCAGGCCATGGGTGAAACGCCTGGTCAGCACCTCTCTCATGCTGCCATAATCGTCAGCGCCCTTGATGCCTTTTATCTTAAACTTTCTGTAATCATTCCGCTTCGGTCTGCCGTGCTCATAGACGACCATAGAACCGACCGACTCAAATCCATTCGTGTTGGAGATATCATACGCCTCCATCCTCGTGATCCCGTCGATTTCCAGGAGCGCCGCGATCTCCTTCACTGCTCCGATCGTCCTGCCCTCCTCGCGCTTCAGGCGCTCTTTATCCTTTGTCAGAACAAGCCTCGCGTTCTCAGCTGCCAGCTCCACAAGCTTCTCCTTGGAGCCTTTCTTTGGGATCCGCAGAGTTACCTTCTGCCCTCTCTTCGATGTCAGCCAGGCCTCCAGGAGCTCTCTGTCCTCCACGTCTTCCTGGAGCATCAGCTCTCCCGGTATATACGGTGTCCCCGCATAGTACTGCTTGATAAAGCTGTCCAGGATGCTGCCCCTGCTCTCTCCCTTCGAGATCCGCAGATAAAAGTGATCTCTGCCGATCAGCCTGCCGCCCCGGATGAAGAAGACCTGCACGACCGCGTCTTCCTCTCCTGACGCCACCGCCAGTACATCTCTGTCCTCGCCGCTGGAGTCGGTTATCTTCTGCTTCTGCGCCACCTTTTTCACACTGTTCAGAAGTTCTCTGTACTCAATGGCGCGCTCAAACTCGAGCGCCTCCGACGCAGCGTTCATCTTCTTCTCCAGCTCTCCGAGGATGCTGTCATAATTTCCGTTCAGGAAACGGATCACTTCGTTGATCGACTTTCCGTACTCTTCCTGTGAAATATATCCCTGGCAGGGAGCGTCGCACTGCTTGATGTGATAGTTCAGGCAGGGTCTCTCTTTTCCTGTATCTCTGGGAAGGTTCCTATTGCAGCTCCTGACGTGATACAGCTTGTGTATCAGGTCGATCGTGTCTCTGACCGCCTGCGCGCTGGTAAACGGTCCAAAATACTTCGCCTTGTCCTTCAGCATCCTGCGGGAAAGGATGACCCGCGGAAACGCCTCGTTGGTCGTCACCTTGATGAACGGATATGTCTTGTCATCCATGAGCATAGTATTATACTTCGGACGGTGCTCCTTGATCAGATTACACTCCAGCACCAGCGCCTCAAGCTCAGAATCCGTCACGATATACTCAAAGCGGCGGATATGCGTCACCATCTGCTCGATCTTGACTCCCTTGTTCCTGCTGCTCTGGAAATACTGCCTGACACGATTCTTAAGGCTGACCGCCTTGCCCACATAGATGATGTTGTCCTTCTCATCATGCATGATATAGACTCCGGGTCTCCCCGGAAGCTTTTTTAATTCTTCCTGTATATCAAAATTATTATTTTCCATGATAAATATTATACTGTCTTCTCCCGGAAAGAACAAGAAAAAGCTCAGATTCATCACAATATCAAAGTCTGTCATGAGCAGTAACCGCAAAAAGGATCGGCCGCACGGAACTGAAATCCATACGGCCGATCCCTCAGATCATTCGAAATCTATCTTCTGTTTTCCTTCGGAAGTTTAGTTCTCTTCTTTTTTCTTTAAGAGGACTGCTGCTCCTGCCGCTGCTGCAGCCATTGCCGCTGCTGCCGCGAACGGAAGTACTCCTGCCGTATCGCCGGTCTTTACGGCTTTTGTTCCGGAAGTCTTGGAAGCCGATGTACCGCCTGCAGATGATGTATTATTCTTGTCTGCTGCTCCGCTCGTCTTATCCTGACTGCTGTTTCCGGTTCCGGACTGATCGCTGCCCGTATTTCCGCCCTGCTGGTCATCGCTTGTGCTGACCGGTGTCAGTTTTGCAAGAGCATCCTCAAGCGCTGCTACAGATGTACTGATTTCTTCCTCTGCCGCATTCTCATCTGCAAGCACTTCCTTTGCTGCCGCAAGGGCTGTACGCATTGCTGCGAAGCTCTGTGCCTCATAGTCTGCCTCATTGAGCCCTTCTGCCTGTGCGATCAGGTCTTCCAGGAGCCCTTTATCCGGCTTGAGCATCATGTTCGCCATCGCATTCAGAAGGTTCTTCCATGCGCTGCTTACCTCATCCTGTGTTGCAAGTTCGTCTGCATAGACTGCTTTTGCTTCTTCAAGAGCTGCTGTAAACGCCGGTTTTCCTTCATCCAGATATGCATCCAGATTACTGTTCATCTCTTCTGCGAGAGCGATCACCTTCTCAAGATCAGCCTTATCTGCCTCTTTGAACTCCATGTACTGCATTGCCTTGATCAGGTTCCGCCATGCATCATCCACTTCACCCTGCGTCACTGTCTTGTCGCCGGACTGAACTCTTGCGAGAATATCCTGTGCATTCTGTAATGCCTTCTCAAAGTTCTCTTTGACAACATCGATAACGCCGTCTGTGTTTACATCTTTCGCCAGCTCGATCGCATATTCCAGAACTGCCGTGGAGATCTCTTTGTCCGGATCCGGATCTTCCGGTCCCTCTCCGCTGGCAGAAGGAATGATCTCGTAGATCACAGGAGCCGGATTCCCCTCATGGAAGGTAAGTTTCACTTCCAGGACTGTGTCATTGATCTCAAGCTCTGTAAGGGCTGCATCCAGGATGCCGATCTCTGTCCATTCTTCAGAGCCTGCCGTCCTGATCGAAACTGTCGCATTGCAGATCGCCTCGCCGCCCTGCAGGATGCGGAGGGTGCCGATGTCTGTTATGCGTGAAGTATGGTAAATGAGATAATCTCCTTCTTCTACAGCCTCAGGAGCATATGCGGTGGAAAGATCGCCGTCTGCAGCATAGACATGGTCATCGCCTTTGCTTGCCTCGGTAACGATCACTGTGTCGTCTCCTGCCGGCACTGTTGTGTTAAATTCCACCTCAAACAGCTGGATCCAGCTGCCCTGGCTGGCATTGCTCGTGAAACGGAAATATCTTGCCATCGCGCCTTCCGCGTTGTTCGTTGTCACATATTTGCCGTTGACTGTCTCATACTCGATCGCACCGATCTCTGTCCACTGGATGCCATCCTGTGATATCTCCACTTTTCCATTGTCGAAGCTGTCTGTCATATCAAAATAGCCCTTAATATCGTACAGCGGCATAACCTTTCCAAGATCCACCTGGATATAGCTTCCTGCTGAAGGAGCTGCATTGGACCAGAATTTCGTATCCATGCTTCCGTCCAGGCCTTTTCCGATCGAATAATCCTGATAGGTTCCCATAGATGTAGAGATGCTCGGTGTCGCCTTATATACCGGTGACACTGCCAGGCTGCTGATATTCAGCTCCAGCACATCATCAGTTGTATTCACGATACGGATAAACGCTGCCGCTGTCTGTGTATCCATGATCATAGCGCCGTCTTCCACAGCAGTCTCAGCCTCTGTCCACTCCAGCCCGTTCAGGCTCGTCTCCATGGCAAGACCTTCTGTCACGTCAGCCTCCATGATAATGCTGCTGATCTGCATTGCCTTCGGCAGCGCGGTCTGCACCGCTTCTCCCGGATCCAGAGTCACTGCAGCATCCGTGATCGTATATTTGCCCTGATCCTGGCTTACGCTGCACTCTACGGTGCCGTCAGCGTCTGTGACTTCCGTCTCAAACTGTTCGAATGCAGACTCGCCGATGCGGGTTTCTGCCGCATTGAGGATATTGATGACCGCCGGTTTCAGATACTGTGTTCCTACTTCCGCCACGCTCTGCTTTGTTCCGCTGTCTTCCAGGCTGATAATGATGTGGTTGTTAGAATCACTCAGCGCTTCCTGTGCCGCTGCATTGTATTCCACCCAGCCTGACAGATCTCCGTCTGTCGCTGCCAGGAGAGCCAGGATCGCGTTCTCGCCTGCCACGCCGAGAGATGCATAAGCTTCTCTGTGCTCATTGATCTCTTCGAGGAGATTCGCATTGTCGATCTCAGCAAGTGCGGCAGCATCCTCCTGGATCTGGACAAACTTATCCATCAGCGCCTGTGCAGGCTCACTGATATCTGTTCCGTTCGTGATCGCAGCGTTCAGGTTATCGATCAGTTCAACACTGTTCCACGACTCATTGTAAAGGAATTCACCGCTGCTTCCGCCATCATCTTTTAGATAAGACGTATCTTCTGCGAAATGCTTGAAGGCATCGCTCGCCTCCGGCACCAGCTCTTCAATCGCGCGTTCCCAGCTGCTCATATACTCAAAGCTGTCCGTATTCCATGTATAATCAGCAATGCTGTACAGAGCCACCTTGGATGCATCAGCCTGCTGCATCGGGTTGGAGAAGAAGCCTGTCACATTGTCAAGATCCGGATTCAGATTGTGGAGCGGAGCCATAACCAGCTTGCCGTCACAGTAATCATTTACCGGATAGTTCCACCATACCGCAAGATCTCTCTCCACGCCTGTCCAAGTCTTCGGCCACTCATATACCTCGCGTGAAATGTTTGACATCGTTGCAGCGCCGGTCCACATGATCTGGATATCGTCGTGAAGATCGCTCATATAAGGCCTGAAATAGCTTACACTCGGTCCCCATGCCGAATTGTAGCGGGCAGAGACAACGATCAGCGGCCTAACATCGCCTTTTTCCTTCACAAACTCATCGTCGATCCGGTTGATAAACGCTACCTGAGCAGATCCGTTGTACCAGTCGTCTGTGTCGTCAAACAGGACACCGAACTGGCGGACGCCGAGGTCATAGAGCTGTTCATACTTCTTGATCAGAGCATCAAAGTCTGTGTCGTTAAACTGCAGTGTCGCACCCGGATGGATCGTCCAGCAGAAGTTGAAATTGTTCTCATGTCCCGCCTGTGCAAGCTCGGCGATCTGCTGTGCCTGGTCCTCAGGATAAAGCTCTTTCCAGTTCGCCCTGTGATAAGGATCGTCTTTGGGCGCATAGATGTATGTATTCATCTTGTATTTCGCCGTATCCTCCATCAGGCTCATCCGCTCTTCATGTGTCCACGGATATCCGTAGAAGCCTTCGATATAACCGCGGAACTCGATCTCCGGATAATCCTCGATCGTAACCTCTGCGATCCTTCCTTCAGCGCTCTTCTGCTCCATCATCTGCTGAAGCGTCATGATTCCATAGTAAGCGCCGTCCACATCGCTTCCGACGATCGTAACGTCGCCGTTCGCGTTCTCATCATCCGAGGATGTGAGTACATACCCCTCTACGTGGTCCAGAGCCTCACTTTCCGTCTCCATGCACTCAGCGCAGTGCTCTCTCGATGACGAGATGATGATGTTGGACTTGGAGGCGTCATATTCTCCCTCTGAATAAGCATACCCATTCTCTGCCAGAGCTTCCTTAAGCTTCGGGAGGGCTGCTTCTTCCTGATCACCGTGGAGAACGATGTTCACCTCGTCGGTCAGGCCCATTCCCTCTTCCGAGAGATAAGTCTCGTTCTGAGGCTTCGGATAAATGTCCGCTGTAACTGCCGCAGCCTCTTCTGCCTGTACTTCCTCTGCGTGCAGGACTGCCATGCCGCCGCCCATGCCGGTCGTCACCATTGACAGCGCAAGCCATCCGCAGAGTCCCTTTCTGCACAATGATTTTTTCATCTTTTCCTCCTTCTTTCTGTTTCCTTTTTGATCACAAAACGCAGAACTTCTATTTCATGATCCTACAGATAATTTTATTGTAAGGCCTGCCATCTTTTTTGTCAATATTTACCAATACACCTTGTCCGCTTTTATATGTTCATATTCAATTTTCACATATCTTCAAATGATAAAAAATGTATTCGGGATATTGTGCCAAAAAGAAGATGCCGTCAGGACTTTTCTCTCCTGACGGCATCTTCTTATCACGCCTTATATTTCATTCTATGCATTTTCATCCGGATCTGCAGACTGTTCAGCATCTGTTTCCGCATCTGCGCAATCCTCTTCCGAAAGCTTCTCCGAACCGGCAGTTTCTTCCACAGCTGCCTCCGCCGCGCTCTCCACCGGTTTCATCGCGATGCGCTCTTCTCTGCGCGCCTCGTTCTCCTCATCAGACTCCGGCTCCGGAATTCCTTTCACCTCGCGGAAGATCTTCATGAACTCTTTTCCTGTGATCGTTTCCTTCTCGATCAGGAACGCCGCGATCTTGTCAAGCGCTTCACGGTTTTCATTCAGGAGCTTCTTCGCCTCCTCATAAGCCGCTTTCAGCATCCGCATGACTTCCTCGTCAATCTCGCTCGCTGTGGCCTCACCGCAGTTCATCACCGCCCGTCCGTCCAGATAGCGGTTCTGGATCGACTCAAGTCCCATCAGTCCGAAACGCTCAGACATTCCGTACTGTGTGATCATGGCCCTTGCAATCTTGGTGGCCTGCTCAATATCGTTGGATGCTCCTGTCGTCACAGTGTCGAACACGATCTCCTCCGCGGCGCGGCCTCCGAGAGCCACAACGATCATCGCCTCAAGCTCCTTTTTCGTATTCAGGAACTTCTCTTCCTCCGGCGTCTGCATCACATAGCCGAGGGCGCCCATCGTCCTGGGCACGATCGTGATCTTCTGAACAGGCTCCGTATTTTTCTGGAGCGCTGTCACAAGCGCGTGTCCCACCTCATGGTAGGATACGATCCTCCGCTCCTCCTTGCTCATGATGCGGTCCTTCTTCTCCTTGCCGACAAGAACGACCTCCACCGCCTCGAACAGATCCTTCTGGCTGACGACCTGTCTGCCGTGCTTCACGGCGTTGATCGCCGCCTCATTGATCATATTGGCAAGGTCCGATCCGACCGCACCGGACGTAGCCAGAGCGATCGCCTCAAGATCTACGCTGTCATCCATCCTTACATCCTTGGCATGTACTTTCAGGATATCGATACGTCCCTTCAGATCCGGTTTGTCCACGATGATCCGTCTGTCAAAACGTCCCGGGCGCAGAAGCGCCGGATCAAGGATCTCCGGACGGTTCGTCGCCGCCAGGATCAGAAGTCCCTTGTTCGTGTCAAATCCGTCCATCTCCGCAAGAAGCTGGTTCAGCGTCTGCTCCCTCTCATCATTGCCGCCCATAGCGGTATCACGTGTCTTTCCGATCGCATCGATCTCATCGATAAATACGATACATGGTGCCTGCTGCTGCGCCTGCTTGAACAGATCCCTCACACGGGACGCTCCGACGCCGACATACATTTCTACGAACGCAGAGCCTGACAGTGAGAAGAACGGTACCTTCGCCTCCCCTGCCACAGCCTTCGCCAGCAGCGTCTTTCCTGTTCCGGGCGGTCCGACGAGCAGAGCGCCCTTGGGCAGCTTCGCGCCGATGCCGCTGTATTTTCCCGGATTGTGCAGGAAGTCGACTACCTCCTGGAGGGATTCCTTCGCCTCATCCTCACCGGCTACATCCTGGAAGGTGACGCCGGTCTCTTTCTCCATATACATCTTGGCATTACTCTTGCCGATCCCCATCATGCCGCCGCCCTTGGTCATCTTTTTCATAAGGAAATTAAACAAGATGACAAGAAGGACGATGGGCAGGACGACCGTGACAAAGATCTCGAAAAAGAGAGAGCCGACAGTGTCAGGCACCTCTGCCCCGAAAGTTACTCCGTTCTCTTCCAGGCGCTGCGCCAGTGTATCGTCGCTCACCACGCCCGTGTAGTAATCCGGGTCTTTCTCTCTCCCGCCTCTTCGCGCCTCCTGCTCGATCTGGCTGATAATGCTGTCTGCTCCGGAATCCTGCTCTGCAGAATCCCCGTCCGCCGCATCCGCTGTGTCTTCTGCTGTATCTGCGGCATTTCCTGCTGTATCTCCTGTGTCCTCTGACGTGCCCGCCGCATCTCCTGCAGTATCAGTATCTCCCGCATTCTCTGATGTGTCCGCGGCATTCCCCGCTGCATCTCCTGTGTTCTCTGATGTATCCGCGGCGTTTCCTGACGCATCCGCTGTGTCTTCTGCAGTATCTGTGCTGCCATCCGCCGTGTCCCCAGCGTCTTTCGCATCATCCTTGCCTGCATTATCCTTCAGCGTTATATAGATACGTGTGCTGCTGAGGGTAACCTCTTCCACTTCACCGCCGTCCACCAGTTTCAAAAATTTATCATAACTGATCTCTTCCGGGCCGGTTCCCTGCATCAGAGAATATAATCCCATAACAACAAAAGCGACCAGCAGGGTTGTTACGAGAATGATCCCCCATCCCTGCCGGTTGTTGTTCGGATCGTTATTTTTATTGTTCTGGTTATCCATCCTTTGCCTCCTAAAATCAACTATTACCATTATAAGTACAGCGTTTCCATAAATCAATAAAAAGATTATGAAAATATTGTAAATCTACCGCAATTTATAGTATACTGGAAACGAAATATGTCATAAAACGGGGGTAACAAATGAGAATCGGTTTTGATAACGAAAAGTATCTGAAAATGCAGTCTGAACATATCCGCGACCGTATTGGTCAGTTCGACAACAAACTTTATCTTGAATTTGGAGGCAAACTTTTTGACGATTATCACGCTTCCAGGGTACTGCCAGGCTTCGCGCCCGACAGCAAGCTGCGCCTTCTCAAAGAACTGAGCAGCCAGGCCGAGATCGTGATCGCCATCAGTGCAAAAGACATTGAGAAGAATAAGGTCAGGGGAGACCTCGGCATCACCTACGATTCTGATGTTCTCCGTCTGATCGAGACTTACCGTGAACAGGGCCTGTACGTGGGAAGCGTCGTGATCACCCAGTTCTCGGGTCAGGAAAGCGCCGTCTTCTTCAAGAACAGACTGGAGTCAATGAACATTCCGGTCTATCTTCATTATAATATAGCCGGATATCCGTCTAATATCCCGCTCATCATCAGCGATGACGGTTACGGAAAGAATGACTATATCAAGACATCCAGGCCTCTTGTCATCGTGACCGCCCCGGGACCGGGAAGCGGAAAGATGGCGACCTGCCTCTCCCAGCTCTACCATGAGCACAAGCGCGGGATCCGCGCAGGCTATGCCAAGTTCGAGACCTTCCCGATCTGGAACCTGCCGCTGAAGCATCCTGTCAATCTTGCATACGAGGCAGCTACAGCGGATCTGAACGACGTCAATATGATCGACCCGTTCCACTTGGAGGCCTATGGCGAAACTACGGTAAACTATAACCGCGACGTGGAGATCTTCCCTGTCCTGAACACGATCTTTGAAAAGATCTATGGCAAAAGCCCGTACAATTCGCCCACAGACATGGGTGTAAATATGGCCGGAAACTGCATCTGCGACGATGATGCATGCCGGGAAGCTTCCTGCCAGGAGATCATCCGCCGCTACTATGCCGCCCTGAATGACCTTGCAAAAGGAAACTCTGACGACAAAGAGGCTCAGAAGATCGAGCTGCTCATGAATATGGCAGGCATCAGCACTGCGGACCGCAAGGTGGCTGTGAAAGCGCTCGAGCGCGCCAAAGAGACGAACGGCCCTGCTGCAGCCCTTGAGCTGGAAGACGGACGGATCATCACCGGAAAGACGAGCAACCTTCTCGGCGCATCCGCAGCTCTTCTGCTGAATGTACTGAAAGAGCTCGCCGGTCTGGATCACGGACTCCATATCATCTCGCCGGAGTCGATCGAGCCGATCCAGAAGCTGAAAGTAGACTATCTCAAGAGCAAGAATCCCCGCCTGCACACGGACGAAGTGCTGATCGCACTCTCTGCCAGCGCCGCAAACAGTCCGCAGGCACGCCTTGCACTCTCTCAGCTTCCCAAGCTGGACGGATGCCAGGCACACACATCGGTCATGCTCTCTGATGTGGATATCAAGATTTTCAAAAAGCTCGGAGTCCAGCTCACCTGCGAGGCAGTATATGAGCACGAGCATCTGTATCACTAGGATTACAGCCGGACAAATTTTTTTAAAAAAACTCTGTATTTTTCTAAAAAACAGGTGTATACTGAGAAAGTATTTTTATAAACAGTTCAGCCATAAGAGCTTATGTAAGGGCCGCAATGAGGCGGCGCCGCAGTCTATGGCTGGACTGTACTCTTTTTTAGGGAACTTTTAAAAGACATCAAGAGCAGGAGGAGAAAAAATGGCAGTAAAATATGTATTTGTTACAGGCGGTGTAGTTTCCGGTCTCGGGAAAGGCATCACCGCTGCTTCCCTGGGACGTCTTCTGAAAGCTCGCGGCTACACGGTCACGATGCAGAAGTTCGATCCCTATATCAATATCGATCCGGGAACGATGAACCCGGTGCAGCACGGAGAGGTCTTCGTCACCGACGATGGCGCTGAGACCGACCTCGACCTGGGACACTATGAGAGATTCATCGATGAGAGCCTGACAAAAAATTCCAACGTCACGACTGGAAAAATCTACTGGTCAGTCCTGCAGAAGGAACGCCGCGGAGACTTCGGCGGAGGCACTGTGCAGGTCATCCCTCATATCACTAACGAGATCAAAAGCCGTTTCTACCGCAATCCGGCTGCCGAGGGCACCGAGATCGCGATCATTGAGGTAGGCGGAACCGTAGGCGATATCGAGAGCCAGCCGTTCCTCGAGTCCATCCGCCAGTTCCAGCATGAGAAAGGACATGAGAACGTGGTCCTGATCCATGTGACTCTGATCCCGTATCTGCGCGCCTCCCAGGAAATGAAGACAAAACCGACCCAGGCAAGCGTAAAAGAGCTTCAGGGGATGGGGATCCAGCCGGATATCATCGTCTGCCGTTCAGAATATCCTCTGGACTCAGGCATGAAGGACAAGATCTCCCTGTTCTGCAACCTGCCGGCAAATCATGTCCTCCAGAATCTTGACGTGGAGTATCTGTATGAGGCTCCCCTCGCCATGGAAAAGGAGCATCTGGCCCAGGTCGTCTGCGAATGCCTCCACCTCGACTGCCCGGAGCCTGATCTCAAAGACTGGACCGATATGGTCGAAAAGCTGCGCCATCCGACTCAGGAGGTCACAGTAGCACTGGTAGGAAAATATATCCAGCTCCACGACGCTTACATCAGTGTAGTCGAGGCACTGAAGCATGGCGGTATCTACAGCCATACCACAGTCAATATCAAATGGGTGGACTCAGAGACCGTGACCGCCGAGAATGCGGATGAAATCTTCGGAGATGTCAGCGGCATCCTCGTCCCCGGCGGCTTCGGAAACCGCGGGGTGGAGGGCAAGATCGAGGCGATCAAGTATGCCCGGACACACGGCATCCCATTCCTTGGCCTCTGCCTCGGAATGCAGCTCGCCATCGTGGAATTTGCCCGGAATGTGGTCGGCTTTCATGACGCGCACAGCATGGAGCTCAAGCCTGATACGACCCATCCGGTCATCCACATCATGGAGGATCAGATCGGCGTGGAAGATATCGGCGGAACGCTGAGGCTCGGGGCTTATCCCTGCGTACTCAAGGACGGCTCCTTAGCATACCGCCTCTACGGGCAGAAAGAGATCAGCGAGCGTCACCGCCACCGCTATGAAGTAAACAATGATTACCGTGAAGTGCTGGAAGAAAACGGCCTGTCGCTCTGCGGGCTCTCCCCGGACAGCCGCATCGTGGAGATGATCGAGATCCCATCCCATCCGTGGTTCATCGCCACCCAGGCGCACCCGGAGCTGAAATCCAGGCCGAACAGGCCTCATCCCCTGTTCAAGGGATTCGTGGAGGCAGCGCTCAGAAAGCAGGGCGGACAATAGAATTTCCATATAGATAAACGTCCATCCCGGCAGGTGATCCTTCCGGAATGGACGTTTACCTATATAAAAAGCTCTATTTGGAAAGCTTCCACCCGGCCCATCCGGCAAAGAGGCCGATGAGCGCCCCGGCGAGCACGTCGCTGGGATAATGTACTCCGACATAAAGCCTGGAGAACGAGATCAGTACCGCCAGGACAATGCAGAGGACCTTCCAGATCTTCCTTTTTCCAGGAAGTGTCTTATAGAGGGCAAACGCTGCTGCAAAGGATGCGCAGGTATGGCCGGACGGGAAAGAAAAGTCCGACTGTGCTTCGATCAGGCGCACAAGCCCGGGGATCGCCTCGTAAGGCCTGGTCCTCTCTACAGTATTTTTAAGTGCAGCATTCGTGATCAGCGCTCCCACGGCAAGCGCGATCAGAGCCGCGATGCCCGCCCGCCTTGTCTTTTTCGGGATGAGAAGGATGATCGCCAGGGCGATCCAGATCATCCCCGCATCACCGAGATGCGTTATAGCTGTCCAGAACCCGTCCATCCATTCCTGCCGGACATGTTCCTGGATAAACAGCAGAATATTCTGATCGATCTGCAGCAGTGTCTGCATTAATGTCTGAATCATTTGTTGTCACCTCATTCATGAAGATCGTCTCTTACCAGATCTTCGTTTTCAAAAAGTTCCTCCGCCACTTTTTCATACGCAGCGCATTTCTCACATTTTTTGATCTTTTTTGCATATTTCTTATAATTGGTAAACAGGGGCGCCATGTAGGACCACATCTCCTTCATCTTATAGAGGATCGTCCTGTCTCCGGACATTTCTTCACAGTACCCTGCATAGAGGATGTCGTGGAACCGCCGGAGCTCAGCCTTGTCCGCGCCCGGTCCGCCCTTGATCTTCCTCCCGAGAGCCGGGTCGGCAAGCACTCCTCTCCCGGTCATAACGCATTCCACTGACGGAAATCTCCCGCATAATCTCCGGTAATCGTCGGCAGAAAAAATATCGCCGTTGTAGCAGACCGGATTCCGGCTGTTTTCAAGCGCATCGGCAAATACATCGAGATTGGGAGTATTTTTGTAAAAATCCTTCTGCACACGAGGATGGATGATCAGCTCTTCCATGGGATAGCGATTATAGATCTCCAGAAGATGAGCGAACTCTTCCGCGTCCTCCATCCCCAGCCTTGTCTTTACCGAGATCCGTATCCGGCAGCCTGAAAAGACGGCATCGAGAAACGCATCCAGCTTCTCCGGTTCTGAGAGGAAGCCGGCTCCACGTCCTTTCGTGACAACAGTCTTAGACGGGCAGCCCAGATTCAGGTTCACTTCCTTATATCCGTAGTCCCGAAGCTTCTCCGCCGTCCTCAGGAAATCTTCCACATTATTGGTCAGTATCTGAGGCACTGTATACATGTCCCGGTTGTGCTCCGGCATCACGTCCTTCTTCTCGCGGGTGCTGAAATGCCCCTTCTGATTCGGTTTGATAAAAGGCACAAAATATTTGTCAAATCCGCCGAAACATTCCTTCAGCGCATTCCGGTAGATCCATCCTGTGATCCCCTCCAGCGGGGCAAGATATAATTTCATCTGTTGTTCTCCTGCAATCAGCAATTCTGCAGATTTATCCACATTCCGGCAGGATACATCCTCTCCGCAGTGTGAAAAAAATCTGCAGTCTTATAAAAGTAATCGTTCAGCCCATATATGAGCAAAGGAGCGGCACAGCCGCAAGAGCACGTGTATACGGCTTTGCGAATGGCGCAGGCTGAACTGTCGCTTATAAAAACATACCGAATCCGAACCGGGTTGTCAAGTCAAAACGGTTGTGCTAAGATTGTTGTGGTCTTCAGCCGTCCCGCCAGACTGGGACGGATCTTATAGAACAAAATGAGGAGGTTTATGATGCAGACGATCAAAAAATTCATTCAGTACTATGCCCCGTATAAAGCGGTTTTCTTCATCGATCTTTTATGCGCGGCATTTATCAGCCTTGTGGATCTCGCCTTCCCGCAGATCCTGCGGACAGCGACGAACACACTTTTTACGAGGGACAGTTCCGTGATCCTCCGCGCCCTTCCGCTCATTGCACTGGGGCTTCTGGCAATGTATCTCATCCAGAGCCTTTGCAAATATTACGTGAGCTATCAGGGACACATGATGGGCGCGCACATGGAGCGCGACATGCGCCAGCAGCTCTTTGACCACTATGAGAAGCTCTCCTTCTCCTATTACAGCAGGAACAATTCCGGACAGATGATGAGCAAGCTGGTTTCCGACCTGTTCGACATCGCGGAATTTGCCCACCACGGACCGGAGAATCTCTTTATCTCACTGGTAAAGATCATAGGCTCCTTTATTTTCCTTTTCCTGATCAACTGGCGTCTGGCGCTGCCGCTCGTCTTTCTTGTCCTGTGCATGTTCATCTTCTCCTTCCGGCAGAACAGCCGGATGCAGGAAACATTTATGGAAAACAGACGGAAGATCGGGGATGTGAACGCCAGCCTCCAGGACACGCTGGCAGGCATCCGCGTGGTCCAGTCCTTCGCCAACGAGGACATTGAGCGGGAAAAATTCAAAAAGAGCAACCACGCCTTCCTGCTCTCAAAGCGCGACAACTATAACTGCATGGGAGGCTTCATGGGATGGAACCTGTTCTTCCAGGGGATGATGTACCTCGTAACGCTTGTCTACGGCGGATACCTGATCGCCCGCGGACTCATGGTGCCGGCGGACCTGGCAATGTATGCCCTCTACATCGGCATTTTCATCAGCCCGATCCAGATCCTTGTGGAGCTCATCGAGACGATGCAGAAGGGGCTGTCCGGCTTCCGCCGCTTCCTCGACGTGATAGAGACAGAGCCGGAGATCAAGGACGCGCCGGACGCAAAAGAACTGACGAATGTGCACGGACGCGTCTGCTACGAGGATGTCTCCTTCCACTACAGCGACGACGACACCTCCGTGCTCTCCCACGTCTCCTTTGAGATCCCCGCCGGGAAATCCATTGCACTTGTGGGTCCTTCCGGCAGCGGAAAGACGACGATCTGCTCCCTGCTGCCCCGCTTCTACGATGTGACAGGCGGTAAGATCACCATAGATGGACAGGATGTACGGACGCTGACGCTGAAAAGCCTCCGAAACCAGATCGGAATGGTACAGCAGGATGTATACCTGTTCTGCGGAACGATAAAAGAAAACATCGCATACGGAAAGCCGGGCGCATCCATGGACGAGATCATCGAAGCGGCAAAACGCGCCAACATCCATGATTTCATCCAGGAGCTCCCGGACGGATACGACACTTATGTAGGCGAGCGTGGAACCCGCCTGTCAGGCGGCCAGAAGCAGCGCATCTCCATCGCCCGCGTCTTCCTGAAAAATCCGCCGATCCTGATCCTGGACGAGGCGACCAGCGCCCTGGACAACGAGAGCGAACGCTGGATCCAGCAGAGTCTCGAGGAACTGTCCAAAGACCGGACCACCATCACGATCGCACACCGCCTGTCCACCATCCGCAATGCAGACGAGATCATCGTCATCACGGAAGACGGGATCGCGGAGAGAGGGACACACGAGAGCCTGCTGGAGAAAGGCGGGCTTTATGCACACTACTATAATATGTAAGTTCGGGTTGGTCAGCGGAAACTTCTGGCTGATATAACGTTCGAAACCGTCAGGGCAGAGATAGGGATCGAAGACGTATTCTGAGATGAGAGGCGGGGGATCCAAGCTCCGTTCCGAAGGGGAAGAAAAACTAAAAGCTCCGAAAGATGGCTAAGAGCAATATGAAAAACAGCACAACTCGCTGACGCTCAAACAGTACTGTTTTTCATATTAACGCCATCTTCCGGAGCTTTAAGATTTTCTAGCCCCTTCTTCAAAGTCGCCAGGATCCCCCGCCCCTCATCTCAGAAAGGCTGTCGAATCCTGCCCTGCCGGTTTCTGCGCTCATCCATCCGGAAGTTTACGTGACAATCCCGCAGATTTTAAAACAGAGCCAGAAGGTATACTTTACCGATGTTAAAACATTTTCAGCTGATCAAACTTGAAAACAAAGTCCATAAAGTGCAATCAGCATCCCCTTTTTTAATTTTCGAGTTTGTGGGAGAAGTTCTGTCTGGGATAAAGCAGAAAACGGGGGTGGGGTGACCAGAGGAAATCTTCTGCGATGGCGGAAGGATTACCTCAGGTCAGCCCGCACTGTTTTCGGACTGTAGCTCATTTATAACTTCCCCACAAACCCGAATTTATTTTTCCGTCTCTCTGAGGATCCTTGCCGCGATCTCGTCCTTGATCTGCGCGATGAACGCATCCAGATCCTTCTGTCCCTCATCGCCTGCGAAACGGCTTCTCACGGAAACCTTATTATCCTCTTCTTCCTTCGCGCCGACAACGAGCATATACGGGATCTTCTTCATCTGGGCCTCGCGGATCTTGTATCCGATCTTCTCGGCACGGCTGTCGATCTCAGCGCGGATGCCCGCCTCATTGAGCGCATCCAGGACTTTCTTTCCGTACTCCATGTGCTTGTCAGAGATCGGAAGGACCTTCACCTGAACCGGAGCGAGCCAGGTCGGGAACACACCTGCAAAGTGCTCGATCAGGATTCCGATGAATCTCTCGATGGAGCCGAACACAACGCGGTGGATCATGATCGGTCTGTGCTTCTCTCCGTCTGCGCCTGTGTATTCCAGGTCAAACCGGAGCGGGAGCTGGAAGTCAAGCTGGATCGTACCGCACTGCCATGTTCTTCCGATGGAGTCCTCCAGATGGAAGTCGATCTTCGGTCCGTAGAACGCGCCGTCTCCTTCATTTACAACGTAGGGCAGGCCGATGTCGTCAAGCGCATTGCGGAGCGCGTCTGTCGCCATTTCCCAGTCTTCATCGCTTCCCATGCTGTCCTCCGGACGGGTGGAAAGCTCTACGTGATATTTGAATCCAAATAAGCTGTACACTTCGTCGATCAGTTTTACGACGCCTTTGATCTCATCCTTGATCTGCTCCGGCATCATGAAGATATGAGCGTCGTCCTGGGTGAAGCAGCGCACTCTCATCAGGCCGTGGAGCTGACCGGATTTCTCATGGCGGTGCACAAGACCGAGCTCGCCCATGCGGATCGGCAGATCCCGGTAGGACCGCGGCTCAGACTCGTAGACAAGAATACCGCCCGGGCAGTTCATCGGTTTGATCGCAAAATCTTCCTCGTCGATGACTGTCGTATACATGTTTTCTTTATAGTGATCCCAGTGTCCTGACGTCTCCCAGAGATGGCGGCTTAACATGATCGGTGTATTGATCTCCACATATCCTGCTCTCCTGTGGATCTCTCTCCAGTAGTCAAGGAGTACATTTTTCAGAACCATGCCGTTTGGCAGGAAGAACGGGAATCCCGGTCCCTCCTCGCGCATCATGAACAGACCAAGCTCTTTTCCGAGCTTTCTGTGATCGCGCTTCTTCGCCTCTTCTATCATGGTCAGATACTCTTCCAGCTCTGCCTTCTTTGGAAATGCTGTCCCGTAGATCCTCTGGAGCATCTTGTTCTTCTCGCTGCCTCTCCAGTAAGCTCCCGCAAGACTTGTCAGTTTAAATGCCTTTACCGGCTTGGTGGTCATAAGGTGCGGACCTGCGCAGAGATCTGTGAACTCTCCCTGGGAATAAAAGCTGATAGTCTCGTCTTCGGGCAGATCCTCGATCAGCTCTACTTTATAGGGTTCATTCTTCTCCTTGAAGTAAGCGAGCGCCTCATTTCTCGGCATGGTGTACTGTTTGATCTCAAGATTCTCTTTGACGATCTTCTTCATCTCCGCCTCGATCTTCTCCAGATCCTCTGCGGTCAGCGGAGTCTCTCTGTCCACGTCATAGTAGAATCCGTCTGCGATGGACGGACCGATCGCAAGCCTTGTATCCGGGTACAGTCTCTTGATCGCCTGCGCCATGATATGGGATGCCGTATGGCGGAACGCGCCCTTTCCCTTCTCGTCGTTAAATGTCAGGATATTCAGCTCGCAGTCCTTGTCCACGACCGTTCTCAGGTCAACGATCTCCCCGTCAAGTTCTCCGGATGTCGCCACGCGCGCAAGCCCCTCGCTGATATCCAGCGCGATGTCATACACGCTCATTGGCTGGTCATACTCTTTAAACGAGCCGTCTTTCAGTGTGATCTTCATCATTTCTCTTCCTTTCTTTTCTCAGCATTTTGAAATCGTTTCGTCCGTGCATCTGAAACCGCTTTTCTTCTGCCGCCGCAAAACGGATGCAAAAGCCCTGCCGCCGGCATGAATCCTGTCCTTCTATATGGCAGTCCCCTGTGTGAACGGCAAAGGAAAAGGCACTCCTTAAGGAATGCCTCTTGTGATCTGAATCTTATGATCTGGATGTATAGCCGCACGGAAACACTCCCTGCAGGGACGGGCGATCTGCCCGCGGTTCCACCCTGCTTGCTTTCCATGGAAAACCATCTTAATTCATGTGATGATAACGGAATCACCGTGCCGTATTAGGGCCGCTCCGAGGTGGTCTTCAGTCAGCCGCACAACAGGATCCTCACACCGGGCGGATCCCTCTCTGAGAAGTGCAGACAGCCTACTGTCCTCTTCAACGCTTTCTCTACACCGGTTATTCTACCGCACCCGGATATGCCCTGTCAAGAAGGAATCTCAATCCGCGTGCCTCTCCGATACTGCGGCCGTGCTTTTCTTCCACTTACGGAGGAAGCGCAGAAATGTCCGCTGTGCCTCGGTAAGCGTCACGCTCTTCGGATAGATCAGAGAGATCGGATAATGGGGCGCATCTTCCAGAGGGATCATGCACAGTCCGCTGCCTGAATACTCCTGATATACCTTTGTGAAATTAATGGTGACGCCCATCTTCTCCTGCACGAAGCTCATGATCGTGTTCGCCTGCGGGAACTCATACTGGATATTCGGTGTGAAGCCCGCTCTAATGCAGCTGTCATAGAAGACCTCGTATCCGCCGCTTCCCTTCTGAGGGAACACAAATACCTCATCCTTGAGCTCCTCGAGACGGATGCTCTGCCTCCCTGCCAGCGGATGAGAACTGTATACGACAGCGCAGAGATAATCATCATACAGCGGAAGCATGCAGTACCTTTCCGTGTCCGTGATCAGCAGTGTGCGGAGTATGGCAAAATCGTACTCATCCATATGCGCGACGATCTGGTCGGCAGTATGTTCGTCCAGGACCAGATCGATGTCTGGGTGCTGCTCATGGAATGCGGCCAGCACTTTTGCGAAATGGTATGGGGAGAGCACGGTCATGCTTCCGATATGGATCTCTTTTTTCGAGTGTATGTCCTCAAGCATTTTTTCATACCGCTCCAGCGCCTGTCCCGCATATTCCAGGAAGATTTCCCCCTCCTCGGTCAGTTCGAATTTTCTCGTGTTGCGCCTGATCAGTGTAACATTCAGTTCTTTTTCCAGTCTGCGGATCTGTTTTGAGAGCGCGCTCTGGCTCAGGCTGCAGACAAAACCCGCTTCGGTAAAGTTCTTTACCCTGCAGAGCTCGCGATAATATTTCAGCTGCTGTATATCCATAACATTTATTCCTTTCGGGAATATATCATATCAGAAGTGGAATTGACTGTAAAGATACAGATTCCTATAATGTAATCGAAATCACGAAGGTCAAGATTGAAAATGAAAAGTTTTCATAGCGTTTTGTGCCTGAGCGAAGCGAAAGGAATGGATATAATCATGAAAAAAGTTCACTACTATTATAAAAGAATGTTTTACTATATTGCCGGGCTGCTGATCATGTCCGCAGGCTCAAATCTTTTTCTGCAGGCCGCGCTTGGCGTTGCCCCCAGCTGCACGCTCGCACTTGCCCTGACGGAGCTTTTCCCGTCCAGGAGCTACGCTCTGTTCAACTTTATCGTAAACGCCGGCCTGCTCGTCTGCGAGACCGCTGTGGAAAAAAGAGCAGGAAAAAAGCAGGTGCTCCAGCTCCTGCTCACTTTCCTTTATTCTATGTTCATCCAGGTGACTTCCCTGCCGTTCCAGATGCTCAGCACGCATCTGATGGCTGTCAGGATCCTGCTCAGCATCGCCGCGTGCGCAGTGCTTGCCATCGGCATTTCCTTTACGGTCAGCTCCGGATTTGCCGTGCTGCCGATGGAAGGATTCGTCGCAAGCCTTGCCGAGAAGGAAGGGAAATCCTTCGGAACGGTCCGTGTCCGGATCGAGACGCTCATCACAGTGATCTCCGCCGTTATATCCATCCTGTTCCTGGGCAATATCTCAGCCGTGGGGATCGGGACCGTGATCGCGGCAGTCTGTACGGGCAATATCACAAACTGGTTTACCCATCTCTTCGGACGGCGGCTGCGGTTCTGCTGAGGCAGGCAGCCGCTCCTCTTCCGTTCCCGTCAGATCTGACAGCAGTATCCTTCTTCCTCTTTCAGATCTGGCGGCAGCATCTTTCTTCTTTCACCACTAACGGCAGTATCCTTCTGCTTTCAGGTTCCTGCCCACCTGCACATAGTCCTGACTGCTCTCATACAGCCTCCGGCGTTCCGCATCGGTCAGCATGCGCTTTACCTTCGCCGGATTTCCCACTGCCAGGCTCCCGTCCGGGATGACCTGCCCTTCAAGGACAAGGCTCCCCGCACCGATCAGGCATTCCCTGCCGATCTTCGCCCCGTTCAGGATGACGGCGCCCATGCCGATCAGGCTGCCGGCGCCCACCGTGCATCCGTGAAGCACCGCATTGTGTCCCACAGTGACATGGGCTCCGATCAAGGTCGGATATCTTGTATCCGCATGGATCGTGCAGTTGTCCTGTATGTTGCTGCACCGTCCCACGATGATCTTCTCGACATCGCCGCGGAGAACGGCATGGAAAAGGATGGTGCATTCCTCTTCCACTGTCACGTCTCCGACAACGACAGCTTCTTTCACTACATTTGCAGACTCTGAAATCTTGACACAATCACTGTACATATCAGTTCTTCCCTGCCTTCCACAGCATCACAGCCTCATAAGGCCCGAGCTCATCTGTCACATCGCCGTGATAGTTATGGATCAGTTCCTGTGCGTCCTTCCAGTCACTGATCAGCGGACACTTCGCAGGTTCTCCTGAGAAATTGGCGCAGACCAGCATTTCTCCCTCATCCGAGGTCCGTGTGTAGGCAAAGATCTGCTCGTCCTCTTCCATCAGAAGCTGGAATCTTCCGTCTATGAAGACCGGATATTCTTTCCTGAGACGGGTCAGTGTGCGGTAATAGCTGAACACGGAATCCGGATCTCTCCGCTCCGCCTCAGCGTTGATCTCCGTATAGTTCGGGTTCACCTCGATCCAGGGTGTTCCGTCCGTAAATCCGGCATTTTCTTCTGCAGACCACTGCATGGGCGTGCGGGCGTTGTCCCGGCTCTTTGCATAGATGGACCGCATCACATCGTCAAGGTCGTACCCGTTTTCCAGGCGCTCCCGGTACAGGTTGAGCGTCTCGATGTCCCTGTAATGTGTGATATCCTCGAACTTTACGTTCGTCATCCCAAGCTCTTCGCCCTGATAGATATAGGGCGTTCCCTGCATGCCGTGGAACACGGTCGCCAGCATCTTCGCCGATTCTGTCCGGTACTCCTTATCATCGCCCCAGCGGGAGACGATCCTGGGCAGATCGTGGTTGTCCATGAACAGGCTGTTCCATCCTTTTCCGTACAGCTCCTCCTGCCATTTTGCCATGCACTGCTTCAGCTTCAAGAACGGAAGGGGCGCAAGATCCCATTTTTCCTTTCCCGGCTGCTGATCCAGCATCACGTGTTCAAACTGGAATACCATGGAGAACTCGCTTCCGTCCGGATTGCTGTACAGTTTTGCGTTCTCTGTGTTGGCTCCCCATGCCTCTCCCACGGTGATAAGATCGCCCTTCTGGAAGGTCTCCCTGCTCATCTCCTGCAGGAACTCGTGGAGCCTCGGGCCGTTGTTGGTGATTTTTTTATCCGGCTCCTTCGCGATCTGGTCGATCACATCCAGCCGGAAGCCGCCGACGCCCTTGTCCATCCACCAGAGGATCATGTCATAGATCTCTCTGCGGACCTTCGGGTTCTCCCAGTTGAGATCCGGCTGCTTCACGGAAAACTGGTGAAAATAATACTGTTTTAATTCCGGCACCCACTCCCATGCCGGACCGCCGAAGGAGGCCTTCATATCGTTGGGAAGCTCGTCCTCTGTGCCGTCTCTCCAGACATAGTAGTCATGATACGGATTCTCCCTGCTCTTCTTCGCCTCCTGGAACCATCTGTGCTCATCCGAGGTATGGTTCAGTACCAGGTCCATGATAATCCGGATATTCCTCTTCTTCGCCTCAGCGATCAGCTCTTCCATGTCTGCCAGCGTCCCGAACATAGGATCAATATCCTGATAATCCGAGATATCATATCCGTTGTCGTCCTGCGGGGAGCAGTACATGGGCGAGATCCACACCGCGTCGATCCCCAGATCAGCGAGATAATCCAGCCTGCTTATAATTCCCTGGATATCCCCGATGCCGTCGCCGTTCGAGTCCTGAAAGCTCTTCGGGTAAATCTGATAGACCACCGCATCCTTCCACCAGGGCTGGTTCTTCTTCTCTGTCATATGTCAAATCCTCCTTATCAGTGTGCCGTTTTTCTCAAGTATACCATTCTGATAATTTCGTGCAAACAGAACTTCCCCTGTTCCCTTGACCTCTATCTCCTCATCGGAACAGTTCAGGAGCACTTCGGTCTTCCGTCCGTCCTCATCCAGCTTGATGTATTCGACGCACCGCCTGTTCTCAATGCGGTCCGGGAAATGAAAATGAAGGCTTCGGAAGGTCTCCTCCGTTTTCCGCAGACGGATCAGCGTCTTCATCTGCCGGATCCGCTCCTGATTCTCTTCTGTTCCGATCTCGTCCCACGGCATGCACCGCCTGCAGTCCGGATCAAATCCTCCCTCCATGGCGATCTCTGTCCCGTAATAGATACAGGGACTTCCCGGCAGGGTAAAGAGAACGGCGAGCTGCTGATAGAACTTGTCCAGATCATGGAACCGGTTCATGAGCCGCTCCGTGTCATGGGAATCCAGAAGGTTGAACAGCACGTTGTTGTTCTGCTGCATATACATAGTATAACAGCGATTCACCATGTATTCAAACTCTTCTTTGCCCATCGTCCTGTCGAGGAAAAAGTCATGGATCCCGCTCATCAGAGGATAATTCATGACCGAATCGTACTCGTCCCCTGCGAGCCACTGACTGGCGTCATGCCAGATTTCTCCCAGGAGATAGATGTCAGGCTTGATCTTCTTCAGATGTTCTCTCATCCGTTTCAGAAAGCGGTGCGACACCTCATTCCCCACATCAAAGCGTATGCCGTCGATATCATACTTCCGGATCCATCCCTCGCACACCCCGCAGAAATACTCGATCACTTCCGGGTTATTCGTGTTGAGCTTAGGCATCCAGTCTGCGAAGGCAAAAGAGTAGAACCTGCCGTCCCGGGTGTCTCCCTGCTTTCCGATCTCTTCCCAGTCCTGCACCATGAACCAGTCCGCATACTTCGATCCTCTCCCCTTTTCCTGCACATCAAGCCAGGGGCCGAATTTCCTGCCGCAGTGATTGAACACTGCGTCCAGCATGATGCGGATCCCTCTTTCATGTGCCTCCGAGACAAGCGCCTTCATCGTCTCATCATCCCCGAAGGACGGATCGATCTTCGTATAGTCCATCGTGTCGTATTTGTGGTTCGTCTCCGCCTCCATGATGGGATTCAGATAGATTCCCGTGATCCCCAGATCCTGAAGATACGGAAGCTTCTGCCGGATTCCCTCCAGATCGCCGCCATATTTCTCCTGGTTCGTCACCTTCCCGGTCTGCCAGGGCAGCACATCGGGATCATTTTTCTCCCTATTCCCCCTGCAGAACCGGTCCGGGAAGATCTGATACCATACTGTATCATTGACCCAGCCGGGCGTCCGGTTCACATCCGCCGGGTTCATCCACGGGACGATAAAATACTGCAGGAGCCGTCCTTCCATATTGACCTGCTCCTCTGTCAGAAATCCATCCTCAAAGTAATACCACACCTCGTCCTCTGTATGAAGCTCGAAATAATACTTGCACCTCTTATAAGTAGGGGTGAGTGTGGTCGTCCACCAGAGCTGATGGGGAAGCCGTTTCTTGTAGACAATCTCTTCCCGCTTTCCGGTCCATTTCTCATTGCCTCCCAGGATCCCCGCGTCAAAGGGATCCCCATGATGGATGAATACCTGCTTCACGTCATATCCGGTCTTCAGATTGATGACCAGCCTGTTCTCATCCAGCGTATAGCTCATCTGTTCTGATGTCTTATGATATACTCCTGTAAATTCCATAGATAGATATCCTCCTGTCGTTATCGCGATTCCAGTTTCTCATAGACCCGGAGAAGTTCACCCACACTCCAGGCCTGCGCAAAGCATCCCTTCGATGACACGGGATTTTCCCCGTCGTAGATCTCCGGGAGCTGACCGATGCAGCCCTCCCGCAGGGCACTCTCCAGCACTTCCATCTGTGCTGCAGTCTCGGCCTTTGTCTCAGCGCTGTCTTTGTTCACCTTCAGACAGGCAAGATAATAGGCTCCCAGCGGATAAGCCCACACGGTTCCCTGGTGGTATGCCAGATCTCTCTTAAGCACTTCTCCGCCGTAATCGGGACAGAACTGCTCGTCCTCCTGTTCCAGCGTCCGAAGCCCGTAAGGCGTGTAGAGCTTCTCGAACACTGTGTCCACGACCTCTCTCTCTTTCTCTTCGTCCAGCATGGTGAACGGCATCGAGACAGCCCAGATCTGATTACAGCGGATCTGGGTATCCGCGTCCGTTCCCGAGATCACGTCCTTTAAACAGTGCTTTTCTTCCATCCAGAAGGCTTCCGTGAACGATGCCCTCACCTTCTGCGCCAGCCTCTCGTACTCTGCCGCCTTCTCATCTCCCGTGCTGCCTGCTTCCCTCTTCCGGGAGAATTCCGCCATAATCCGAAGCGCGTTATACCAGTATGCATTCACTTCTACCGGCTTGCCGTGACGCGGCGTCGGGAGGATCTCACCTACCCGGACGTCCATCCAGGTGACCTGATCCAGCCCCTCTCCCGCCATAATCAGCCCGTCTCTGTCCATGTGGATCCCGAACTGTGTTCCTTTTCTGTAGCAGTCCACGATCCGCTCCATGACCGGATACATCTCCTCTGCGAACGACAGATCCCCTGTCGCTTCATAATAGAGCCAGACACAGTTGATGAACAAAAGAGCCGCATCCACCGTATTGTACATTGGATCCTTTCCGCCCTCCGGAAACAAGTTCGGCATCAGTCCGTCCTTCTCATAACGGGAAAATGTCCTCAGGATCGACCGCGCCTCATCATACCGCCGGGCAGACAGACATATGCCCGGAAGAGCGATCATGGTGTCCCTGCCCCAGTCCTCGAAGAACGGGAACCCTGCCAATATCGTATCTCCCCCCGTGGATTCCCTCTTCGCGATAAACTGGGACGCGCTCTTTGCCAGACATTTTGCCATATCCGACCGAAATCCCGACTGCTCTTCCAGCCTTCTCCTGTATAATTTCTGTTCTTTGATGATCTGCCGGGCGCTTCTCTGCGTCCGAACGCCCCCTGCCCTTCCCCTGGTATGCGGATCTGCTGTCTCTTCTTCCTGATGCCGGTATGCCGTCTCTCCCTTCGTCTGCATATCAGGCGCTTCGGATACAGAGAATACGGCTGAGATCTCCCGGTACTCGCCCGCCTTCACGGCAGCCCGGATCCGGAACCCTGCCTTTGCAGTCCCCGTGCTCCTCCGCCCGTCGCAGGCGTCATAGCTGTAAAAATACGTTTCTTCCCTCTCCGGGATCCTCTCCGCCGCCCCGTCCGCCGAGACGTGCAGCGCCAGGCCGGCGCTCTCCGCCCCATCGGAGCTGAACCGGAACTCCTGCCCCGGCCCAAGGTCGCTTCCCTTGGATACAAACTGAAGGAAAGGCGTAACGGTGAGCACCGCATCCGCTCTCGATCTGTTCCGAACCCGGTACACGACTGCAGCCGTATTCTCCCCCTGCCTCATGGCGGCTTCCTTCTCGATCTCAATGCCGTTCACGAGATACCGCCACACAGGCGTATCCTCATAGGAAAATTCGCAGAGATACTTATATCCTTCTTCTCTGCTTCCGTCCGCGAACTCCTGGCTGGACAGTGTGTACGTGATCCCGCCCGCCTCGATCTGTTCCGCAAGGCGGTGGATCACATTGTACCGGTTATTCGGCGCCTTCGTGCATGCCATCAGGAACGCATGGTCATTGCGCGCCGCGGAGCCCGTCATGGTCATGGAGGAAAATCCGCCCAGCCCGTTGGTCATCAGATAACAGTTCTCCTGCCCTCTCTCAAATGTCTTCCAATCCTGTTTTCCGTACACCCATCTCATACTGCCTTTCTCCTTCCAAGTTCCATCTCTCCGAGTGCATCTCTGACACATCCGAGGGCCATAACACTCTGGGGCTCCACAGACACACGGTTCCCCGCCGGCGCAGGATCCTCCCACAGCGTGCTGCTCTGTGCATTGCAGAGGACCTCCCATCCGGTTCCCGGAAGAGATACTTCCTCCGTCGTCTTCCTGCTGTTATAGATGATCATCAGCGTCTGCCATCTCGTATGCGAGCCCTCAGCCCTGTTGTCGGACATATAGCTCACGACCCCGTCCTCCTTCTTCATGCCGAAGATCCGGGAAGCTGCATCCGCGGACTTGTCACACAGTCCCGGAAGCTGCTTGCGCAGCGCGATAAGCCCTTTATAATATTCTACCAGCGTCCGCTCCTCCCATGCCTTTCTCCAATCCAGGCGGTTCAGCGCAATGGGAGCATTAAAAGAATTGTCATGCCCTCCCTTCGTCCGGGCAAACTCTTCTCCCGACAGGAGGAAGAGCGTCCCCTGGCAGGTCATATAGAGCGCAGCCGCCATCCGGTTCAGGCGCATCAGGTCCTCCCCCTGCACAGTCTCATCCAGCTTATCCCAGAGCGTCTGGTTGTCGTGAGCGGAGACGTAGGTGATGATCTGGGACGGCGCTTTTGCCCGGAGCTCTTCCTGCACATTCCCCTCCTCATCTTTTCTTCTGTCCGCTCTCAGGGTCTCCGCGCTGCCTGCGCACCAGGCCCCGGCGCTCTTTAAGATCTCCGTTTCCAGTCCCTTCGCGCCGTTGACGAATCCCGGCAGCCTCGTCTTCAGGGCAGAGCCCTTGACCGCATCCCTTGTATCGTCGCAGAACATCCCGATATTTTCATCCAGGAGCCGGATATTTTTCTTCAGGGCCGGCACCGCGCCGCCTTCCATCGCCGTCTCGTCAGCGGCCCACGGTTCTCCGAACAGGAGCTTCACTCCCCTCCCGTATCTTTGGTCAAGCTCACTCCGGATGCGGTTCATCAGCTCTACATCCAGGAGGCCCATCAGGTCGAAGCGGAACCCGTCGATATGATATTCCTCCGTCCAGTAGAGCACGGACTCCAAAATGAATTTTGCGCACATCTCCCGCTCGCTGGCCACATCGTTCCCGCAGGCAGAGCCATTGGAGATCCTTCCGTCGTCAAACACCCGGTAGAAATACCACGGAGCCGTCCTCTGAAACCAGGAATCCAGAGAATATGTATGGTTGTATACAACATCCATGATCACGCCGAAGCCCTGGGCATGGAGCGACTGCACCATCTCCTTCATCTCCCGGATCCGTACTTCTCCGTACGCCGGAGCCGTGGAGTAGGAGCCTTCGGGAACATTGTAGTTCACCGGATCATATCCCCAGTTGAACTCCGTATCCTCCCCCGCCTCATTGACAGATCCGTAGTCGTAGGCAGGCATGATCTGGACATGGGTCACGCCCAGCTCCTTCAGGTACGGAATACCTGTCGGATGGACGCCGTCGTTGTCCAGCGTGGTGTCTGTGCAGGTAAACGCCTTATATTTCCCCCGGTATTCTTCCGGAAAGCCGCCGGACTTATCCCAGGAAAACTCCTTGACATGGAGCTCATAGATGACCCTCTCTGCGCCCTCCTTCGGAGCTCTGTCATCCGCCCAGCCCTCCGGATCCGTACGCCTTAAGTTCACGGCCATGCTCCGCTCTCCGTTCAGGCCGCAGGCTTTCGCATAGGGATCCGCGGAGCGCATCGTTTCACCGTCGATCTCCAGAATGTAATCATAGTAAACCCCGTGCAGCTCTTCGCCGCACTGCCAGCTCCATACGCCCCTGTCTTCTTTGTCCATGGGGACAGACCGGAAGGGCTCTCCGCCGTCTCCCCGCTCATACAGATTGAGGGTGACGCTCTCCGCCGAAGGGCTCCACAGGCGGAAGGATGTTCCCTCCGTCGTACACAGCACGCCCAGGTCATCTCCTTCATAAATATATTTTTCCTTAAAATCTGCTGTCGAATAATAGTTTTTCCACTCTAATGCTGTCTTCATATCTATATATGCCTTTCCTCAATATCTATTTTCCGGTGCTTCCGCCCGCATCGCGGGCAGCCTGCCGGCTGATATGCCAAAAATGCTACAAATATGGCATTCTTATTTGCAGCATTTTCAGTGAATATCTGTTATCATCCGGACGGCTGGAAGAAGACTGGTCTCTGCAGACCGCTGCCTGTCCGGACTGCGGCAGCTTTAGCCCTTGACGGCTCCTGAGAGTCCGTCTACATAGTATCTCTGCATGTACAGGAACAGTGCGGCGATCGGGATCGATATCAGCACCGCGCCTGCAGCAAAGCAGGTATACCAGCTGTCAATGTATTCTTTCTCGAGCATCCTCCACAGACCGATCGCGATCGTGTACTGGTCAGAGTTCGCACGGCAGATAACCTTTGCGAAGATAAAGTCCAGCCACGGAGACATGAACGAGGTCAGTGTCGTATAGATTACGATCGGCTTGCTCAGCGGCAGTGTGATCTTTGTAAAGATCTGCCATTTCGTACATCCGTCGAGGAGAGCCGCCTCATCCACAGCGAACGGGATCGTGTCGAAGAATCCCTTTGCGATCTGGAAGCCCAGGCCCGCGCCTCCTGAATACACCAGGATGAGCGCCAGTTTGATCAGGTTTCCTTCTGACAGGCCGAGAGCCTTCAGGATGAAGTATACGGCAACCATGGACATAAAGCCCGGGAACAATCCCAGGATCATCGCCATGTTCATGTACGGCTTTCTCAGCTTAAAACGCAGCCTCGACAGGCAGTAGGAGACAGCCAGCACGTAGAATGTCGCCAGGATACAGGAGCACACCGCGATGAACAGCGTGTTCATGAACATCTGCGGAAAGTTCAGGATCGAGGTGTCCGTAAACAGCCTGATATAATTGTCCAGCGTATACGACTGCGGAAGAAAGGTGGACACATAAGACCCCTTTTCCGCGCGGAAGCTTGTCAGGATCACCCAGATGATCGGGAACACCCAGATCACTGCCAGAACTCCGAGGAATATATGGACAGCACTGTTTGTGATAAATCTTTTTCTTTTTGCCGAACGCATTTTTCCCGTCGTCATGATCAGAACCCTCCTTCTTCTTTGTATGATTTACTGTTGCGGTATGTAACCAGCGCGCCGATCGCAAGGATGATAAACGTGAGGATACCGATGACCGCGCCGATATTGTAGTACTGTTTATCGATGGTCAGCTTATACAGCCATGTTACGAGCAGGTCGGTCTTTCCCGCCGTAGCGCCCACATCCGTGACGGGATCTCCTCCCGAGAGCAGATAGATGACGTTGAAGTTGTTTACGTTTCCGGTAAATGTCGTGATCAGATACGGCGTGGTCACGTACAGCATATACGGAAGCGTGATCTTGAAGAATATCTGGACTGCGTTCGCGCCGTCCACTCTCGCCGCTTCATACAGCTCTTCCGGAATATTCTGGAGGACTCCGGTGAGCTGGAGCAGTGTATAAGGCACGCCGACCCAGATATTGATGATGATGACAGTCACTCTCGCCCAGGTCGGATCCGTGAAGAACGGCAGGCTCGCATCCTGTGCAATGATCCCTAAGTTCCGCAGCAGCACGTTGATCGCGCCTTCCGGCTGGAGCATAGTCCTCATGATCAGAAGGGAAACGAACATCGGCACCGCACAGGAAAGTACGAAGCAGAATCTCCAGAATCCCTTCGCTCTCGTCCCCTTGCGGTTGATCAGCAGGGAAACGATCATACCGAAAATGTAGTTGGAGAACGTTGCAAAGAACGCCCACACAAGAGTCCATCCGAGCACGGACCAGAAGGTGCTTCCGAGGATACTGCTGGAATCAAACAGCGTCTTGAAGTTCTCAAGCCCTACCCAGTCAAAGAGCACCAGATGCTCGCCGATCTTGCTGTAATTGGTGAACGCCATACAGATCATGAAGATCAGGGGCAGTATGGTGAACAGAGCGATAAACACCATCGGAGGCGTCATAAGAAGTCTGTGCAGATTCTCGTGAAGCAGAGACTTCAGATCCTCCCTGAAGCTGTTTACGTGCCGCCCTTCTTTTGCAAGACACTCCGCCTTGTATGCGCTCTTCAAGGTTCCGCGCCATGCACATACCATCAGGAAGGTGAGCAGGATCGTCGCAACTCCGTACAGAAGGATCAGGATCGACTGATCACCTTTCGTATATGTATAGACCTGCGTCGCCTCATTCCATACCTCCTGCTGTTCGACCGAGCCGAGGGACGGAAGCATCGCGATACAATTTACGCCCGCCATTACCATAAAAACGACATAAGCAACTTCCACTGCAAGATAGATAAGTCCTTTTATCATCTGTCCGTGGACAATGTTTCCGAAGCCCATGAGAAACATGGAAAGCTTCGTCTCGATCCCGCCTTTTTTTATCGCATTCACGCAGGTATAAGGCGTAGGAAATTCATTTACTCTCTTTTTAAAAATACCCATCCTCATTTGCCTCCTTATGATAATCCGTCGCTGTTCATCGCGTCGTTCATCGCCTCCGTCTGCTCCTCTGCGTTATCATGCGTCACGCTTCCGTTGCGGATTCCCTTTCCTAGGTTCTCCACCGGAGTCCAGCAGTTGTTCATCTGAGATACAAACGGCTGCATGATCGAAGTATAGTTGAACGTATCATTCTGTGCAATGACCAGCTCATCGGAAGCAATATCTTCCGCCTCAAGGAGCTCCGTGTTGCACGGAATCACATTCCTCAGCTCATAGTGCAGGCGCTGTGCTTCTGCTGAGCCGAGATAGACTGCAAGCTGGACTGCCGCCTCCGGATATTTGCTCTGCGAGTTGACGCCGATCGCCTTAGAGCCCGCATAGGCATACATCTGGACCTCCTCGCCGTTGAGCGTATAGGTCGGAAGTGATGCGACTCCCATATTATCGCCCAAGGACTCCTTGATCCCGTTTGCATCCCAGGATCCGGTGAACATCGCCTTGATGCTTCCATCGCGCAGTCCTGCGATACCGGAGCCATCCGCGTCAATCTTAAAGTTCGGATTGTCCGCCAGGTCGATCAGGTAATTCGTCACATCCACTGCCTTCTGGCCGCTGAAATCAACCCCCGCTGATTCATCTGTCCCATCCCCGAACAGAGTACAGCCGTTTCCGATATAGAACGCCGGCAGATACCATGAGTTCGTGAACGGGAAGGAGACAACACCTTTTTCCAGCATCTTATCCAGATTCTTGATGTCATCCTCGGAAAACACGGATTTGTCATAGAACATGAACCACGTGTTCGTCGTGTAGGGGACCCCGTACAAATCTCCGTCGACAGTGATCGTGTCCAGGATCTCCTGGGAGTTGGTGGACTCGATCTCTTCTCTGTAGATCCCGCCGATCTTCGCAAGCGCTTTCGCATCCGTCAGCGTTGTGATCGTGTCGTTGGCGTACATGAATACGTCTGCGCTCGCCTCCGGGTCCTGTGCAACCTGGCCTGCCGCGCCAGCCTCATCCATAACCCCGTAGACAAATGTGATGTCCCATTCCGGATGTTCCTCCGCAAATGCCTCGCAGCATGTCTGGAGCCATTCGCCGCTGTCCTTTGACTGGTCTTCAGAGGGAGACCATACCATGAGACGGACTTTCTCTGCGCCGCCTTCGCCCGAACCGCTTTCGCATCCGGTCAGGCAGGTTGCAGCAAGTCCGAATGTCATCACTCCGGCCAGCAGCACCGCAACTGCTCTTTTTCTCATTTTTTCATCCTCCGTTCTTGAAAGTTTCGTTTTGTTTCGGTAATTCTTACTATAGACCTATTATTGCCTCGCATCAATCCTAAACTTTATATAAATTTTATATTTCATATAACATGCATAGTTTTTCATCCACTTTTTTGTGCATTTTCACTTTCACCTTTTGCGAAATTAATCGAAACTTTCATTGGTAAGCCATCTGTTCCGGACCGCGTCGTTGATTTTCCATTTTTTTTAATTTATAATAAATCCAGTTGATCTTCCGCGCCGGATGCCGGCGCTGTATGAAAGCAGGTAAAAAAATGACAACAATCCAGGATATCGCTGACAAACTCGGGATTTCAAAGGGCACTGTATCAAAAGCCCTGAACAATGCTCCCGACATCAGCGAAACATTACAAAAACAAATTCTTGAAACCGCCGTAGAGCTTGGCTATACAAAGCTGCGGCGGTACAAAAACTCAGCGAAACGTCTCTGTATCCTCATTCAGAAGGAGTTCATCCAGTATACGGAACCCCATCATTTTGCCTATGATATCGTAATGGGCTTCCGGCAGCTTGCCGAACCGCAGGGATTTGAGGTGGAGATCGTTCCAGTGAACGCAGATACGCAGAGGGAATGCTCCTACGAAGTATTTATGCTCCAGAACGATTATGCCGGTTCTTTTGTCCTCGGCTTTTCCCTGAACGATCCGTGGATGAAAGATTTCCAGACAAGCCGCACGCCTGCCGTGCTCTACGATAATCAGATCCGGGGAAATCCGTCCACGACTTATGTAGGTATCGACAATGACGAGGGAATGGATCTCGCCATTGCTCATCTGAAGAATCTCGGGCATAAGAAGATCGGATACCTCAGCAGCGCTCTCGAGTCTCACATCATGCAGGTCCGCTACAATGCGTTCTTCCAGGCGCTGAGGCACCACGGGCTGGCAGGTGATCCCGCTCTTGCAGGCTGCTCCTTTTATCTCTCTGAGTGCATGGATCAGCATCTTCCCCGTCTGCTGGATATGGGAGTGACCGCCATCGTCTGCGGACAGGACTCCATCGCCAGCGCCGCGCTGACGCAGTGCCAGCAGCTTGGCTACTCCCTGCCCCAGGATTTGAGTATTGTCGGATTTGATGATCTGCCGATCTGCCCCTACACCTCGCCGCCGCTGACTACGATCCGTCAGGACAGGATCAATATCGGAAAATGCGGATATTACGCTGAAATGAGTCTTCTCAACGGCGTCTCCATCGGCACGGTCCTGCTGCATGCACAGCTTATCGTGCGAAATTCCACGGGAGAATGTCCCGACCGCAGCTGATGCCCTGCCGGTCGAGATGCCGCGGGTTCTTGCATCTGGCACAGAAGCACTTTAAAAAGGCCGCAGCAATCTATGTGACGGTCCCGGCAGCATAATATACAACGGAAAATGGCCGGCGGATATCTCGATCATATCCGCCGGCCTTCTTCATGTCAGCCATCGCTTTTTGTCTGCTCCAGATCGATACCGCCGTCCTTCATAGGAAGGCGCATCAGCCCAAAACCAAGCTTCGGTATCTCTTCACCCAGATATTTTTCCATCCTGCGCTTCCTCCAATTTCTTTTTCGCCTGTTCTATCTCATCATCTGTTCCGTCTGTGTAGCCTTTAATCTCTTCCGCGGACAGTCCTTTTGAAAGCATTTTTATGATAACTGAAACCCGCCCCTCTGCACGGCCTTCTGCACGACCTGCCTCCATGCCTGCTTTTGTCCCTTTCTGTATGGCATCTGCATACCATTCTTCCATCGCCTTACACATATTGATCTTATCCTCCTTCCCCAGAGATGACATATCCTTCATGATCTTTTTCGACTGCAGAAACTCTCTCATTGCCTGATAGGTCTCCACATCTACACTTTCAAAATAATCCCGATGCCTCTGTATGTATTCTTCAAGTTTATCCTTTTCACCTCTACATTGTAACATTCCGAACACCTGTTGTAAATCTGTGCGGAACCGCTCTATGTGTTCGACATTTCCCGTCTCCCGCCGAAGACCACACCGTTGAACAGGTCTGCAAACCTCTCATTATCATTGAGCCAGTTTTTGACCGCTATGTCCGCTCTTCCCATTAAAGTCCTCCTTTGTTATTCTGTTTTTTCATCAAAATATGGTATCTCCGGCTGAAACGCCCTGATTTTTGAGATATGCGCCTGTCCCGTAAAAGGACGCGCCTTCCGAATCATTGAATGTATAGAATATTGTATCCGGGATTTTGATGTGAGATCATCATACCATCCATTTCCCTGCTGCGCAATCATATTTTGTCTTCCCACTCCAATGTATTCCGAGAAAAAGGAGAGCGCGTCACGCCCGCATGGAAAAGCCCTCTCCTTTCCTCGGAATACACGTATGACCGGAGTAATTCAGATTTTATTGTGTACATATTCCACCAGACGGTCCTCCAGTTCCTCCATCGTATCACGCGTTGCAGGATTCGTATATGGGATCCGGCGGATGATCCGGCGGACAAAATCATTCTCCTCCACGATGTCCAGGCTCTCCCGGAAGTTCAGATCATAGAAATACGCCACGTAAGAGACCCAGTAGTCCATGAGCGTTACCCGGTCCGCTGAAAAGATGCTGCGCCCTGCCAGGGCGTCCTCCCGCACCTTCGGAGAGATCTCCTGCGCTCCGATCACTTCCGCCGGCGCGCCCACAAAGGTCTCCAGCGCATCCTCCAGCTTCACCCGGCAGTTGTCCAGCTTGTCCGCATCCCGGATCAGCTTCGCGTGCAGCATGGTCTGCTCATCCCGGATGCCGCTCAGCACAAAATCGCTGTGTCTCGCGATCGCGGTGCGGATCACATCGTCCCACCTGTCCTCCGGCACAAAGCGGCGGATCATTCCTTCATCGAAAAGGACATGCACGCCGTACGCCGCGTGATCCATCGTATCCGGCAGGAAGCTGTCGAACCTCTTCAGCTGTTCAAAGCGGCCGATATCATGCAGGAGCGCAATGATCCGCGCCAGATCCATATCTTCCTCCGACAGCTTCATCCGCTTCGCAAGCTCCGTGCTCTGATCGACCACGCCGTAAGTGTGTATGATCTTAAGCCTGACCTTATCATTTTCCCGGTCATATCCGTCCAGATACTGTTCAAATACTTCTTTTGCCCTGTTATAATCCATTCTCTCCACTCCTGCCTAATATAAAATGACTATACTCTCTGGGGAAAGTATAGCCATTTTCTGCTGAGAACACAACCCTGAAATTTCACTGTCCTCATATGATATGCTTCTTTTTAAAAATGATCAGACAGATCAGGATGACGATAATACTCATGCCGACCACCCAGGGATATCCGTCCTCCAGCCCCGGCATATTCTTAAAGTTCATCCCGTACCATCCCGTGATCAGCGTCAGCGGGAAAAAGATTGTGGAGATCACGGTCAGGAACTGCATATTGCTGTTCTGCCGTGCATCGATCTGCGCCTGGTATGCCTCCTTCACCTGCTGGGCGTACTCCAGCAGATGTCCCGTACGGCTCATCAGCCTGTCCGCGCGGTCTGTCAGCGTGCCGAAGTATTTCAGCTGTTTCTTGAGGAAAAAACCATTCTCATTCTCCTCCAGCGCTTTCGTCAGATCCATGATCTCATCATAGTAGCTGCGAAGGTTAAGGAGCTCCCTGCGGATCGGCATCAATTTGCTCTGGAAATTCGCAATATGCTCCTGGGTCACGTCCTCTTCCATGCGGAGCAGCCTCCGCTCATACGCCACCAGCATCTCCAGGTCACGGCTTATAAACTCTGAGATATAATTGTAAAGGAATCGTTCCTTCGTCTCCCCCTGATGCGTCCGTTTTCTCTGGATCCGCCGGATGAGGCGCTGAGAAAAATCTTCGTCATCCACGATCACTACGTTGCGCCTGTTTACGAAAAAGTACATCCTGTACCGGCTGCCGAGTACATCAAGGAGCTTCGGGATACAGAGCGTCCCCACCACACAGTCCTGCTGGTTCTCCAGACGGCAGAACCCGATCTTTGATATCTGGATCTCGTTTTCATAGACGATCCCCGCCTTCGCGAGGATCGTGTCTGCATGCTTCGAATCCGTAAGAAAAATCGCCGGAACCTGCTCCAGCTCCCATTCCTCCATCGTTACGGGTATCAGCTGTTCACCAAACTTATATATCATCCCATCACCATGTCTCTGGCGGCCATCCTCTCTGCCGCTCTGTCATATGCCTCCTGATATAATGCCTCCTGTGAATTGACCGGCTCTCCCTCACATTTCACAAGAGTATATTTTCCATCCGCATTTTCAACACGCGCCTTTTTATTGTCGCTGAGCATCAGGTCAAACATTCCCTGCAGCCTGCTCTTCAGCGCCTGCGAATAGACCGGCGCAGCCACTTCCACTCTCTTCACCGTATTCCTCGTCATAAAATCTGCAGAAGAGATGTAGTATTTCCTGTTCTCGCCGCATCCGAATATATAGATCCTCGAATGCTCAAGAAATCTTCCGACGATGCTGACGACACGGATATTCTCCGTCTCGCCTTTCACTCCCGGGATAAGACAGCAGATCCCGCGGATGACCATGTCGATACGCACTCCCGCGCGGGAAGCCTCGATCAGCTTATCGATGATCTTCTTGTCCGTAAGGGAGTTCAGCTTCAGGCCGATATATGCGTCTCCGCCGTTCTTTTTATGCCGGATCTCCTCCTCGATCATCGCAATGATCCTCGGCTGAAGGCACTTCGGCGCCACGAGGAGGTGTTCTGACTCATCCACCGTCTCTCCCTTGGCAAGCGCCTGAAATACTCTTGCTGCGTCCATTCCGATCTGTTCGTCCGCCGTCATGAGCGAGAGGTCCGTGTAAAGCCTTGCTGTCTTCTCGTTATAATTTCCTGTTCCGATCTGCGTGATATATTCGATCCCGTCTCTGCCTTTCTTTGTGATCAGGCACAGCTTGGAGTGCACCTTATACCCCTCCAGGCCGTATATGATCTGGCAGCCCGCCTTTTCCAGCATGCGGGACCAGCGGATGTTGTTCTCCTCGTCAAAGCGCGCTCTCAGCTCTACCAGAACTACGACTTCTTTTCCATTCTCAGCCGCCTCGCAGAGCGCCTCTATGATCTTGCTCTGCTTTGCCAGGCGGTACAGCGTCATTTTAATGGAGATCACGCTGTCATCCTCCGCCGCCTCATTCAGCATATGCAGGAACGGACGTATCGACTCATACGGATAAGAGAGGAGCTTGTCCCCTTCCTCGATCTGCTTGAGGATACTTTCTCCGTCGCGGAAGGACGCAGACTTCTGCGGTACTCTCTTCTCATAGAAAAGCTCCGGATTCATCCGCAGAAGATCCTGGATCTTGTATACAAAGGACAAATCCAGCGGCGCTTCGCTGCGGAACACGCGCTCCGGCAGGACGTCGAGATAACGGCAGAGCGCCTGCACGACCGACTCGTCGATCTCCCTCGACATATCCAGGCGCACCGGTGAGAGCTTCTTCCTCTCCTTCATCAGCTCCGCCATAAATTCACGGTAATCCAGATCCTCATCATACAGGGCGTCCGCGTCGATATCCGCATTTCTCACCACGCGGATCAGTGATTTTCCTTTTACTTTATATCCTTTAAATACCTTGCCGATGTAGTGCAGGATGATATTTTCAGAGAGAATATATCTTCCTTTTCCTCCCGGGAGCTCGATCAGACGCTCCACCATACTGTTGGTGCACGGAATGATACCGATCCTTTCCTTTCCGCTTCTCGTCTCGAGCACAACGACCGCATAGATATTCTCGTTCTTCAAAAACGGGAACGGCTGCCGTTTTCCCACGATAGTCGGGGAGCTCAAAGGCACGATCTCATGGTTAAAATAATGTTCCAGGAACTTCTTCTCATCCGGCTTTGCAGTGGTAAAATCGATCAGTTTGATCCCGTATTTCTCAATCTGATCCATCAGGCTTTTGTACGCAGCGTCCTTTCTTTTATTAAGGCGCTTCACCTCCTTGAGGATCGCTTTGATCTGCTCCTCCGAGGTCATCTTCGTCTTGCTGTCCCTGATCTTCCTGTTCACCAGCATCTCATCCTGCAGAGAACCTACGCGCACCATAAAAAATTCATCCAGATTGCTCTGGTATATTGAAACAAAATTCATCCTCTCACACAGCGGAACCTCACTGTTCTCTGCTTCTTCCAGCACTCTTTCATTAAATTTCAGCCAGGAAAGTTCCCTGTTCATATAGATATTTTCCATTCTGTTTTCCTCCTTCGTGATCAGCACAGCCTGCTTCCTGTCCGCCGCGGTCCCCTGGACAGCAGCAGTCCTGCTCTGAAGCCCTCCTGCAACTCATCATACCCTTTTCCTCAAAAATAATCAACCGCAAGATACCTGAGTGTTACAGCTCGTCCGGCCGCCTCCGGCGTGCTCACTGACAGCGCGCGTCCGGCCGCTTCTGCAAAAGATGGCTCAGATATACTTTATTCTATAATAAAGTCGTCAGAGATGGGACAAGAGAAATGTTAAATGTACGTAAAGGATGCCGTATTCCCTCCCTCTCCCGGAGAGAATGACGCATAGATTTCCGGCACGGGGCCGCAAGATACTGGCATTTCACCGCCGTATATGATATCATACCGACTATATCAGAAAAATCAAAATAAAAGAGAAAGTACAGAGGATGATCATGGAATACACATTCACAGAGCTGTGCTGGCTGTTTCTCATCTACTCTTTCATCGGATGGGTCATTGAGGCGTCAGTCGGTACGATCAAAAACAGACGATTTACAAACAGAGGATTTTCCACAGGACCGTTCTGTATTGTCTACGGCATTGCGGCCGTCGTCATGACAGTCACACTGGGGGACCTGATGGAGAATCCGGTCTTTCTTTTCATCGGATGCGGTGTGCAGGCCACCCTTATCGAATGGATCACCGGAAAGGGGCTCGAGCTCCTCAACCGGCATAAATGGTGGGATTACTCAGATAAAAAATTGAACTTTGACGGATATATCTGTCTCCAGTATACACTGCTCTGGGCAGTTCTTGGAGTCATCTGCCTGAAGTACGGCAACACCTTTTTCCTGTTCCTGTACAATTTTATCCCAGAGCCCGTGCCGGCAGTCATCTCATATGTGCTCATAGCCTATGTCGCACTTGACGCCGCTCTCTCCCTTGCCGCTGTCCTCCATCTGCGGAAGCGGACGGAAAAGAAAGGCGGACCGGCAGGCAGATTTTCACTCAAACTATACCATGCGGCTTCCGCCCTCATCAACCATGTGGAACGCCGAATGACAAAAGCGTACCCTGTATTTGAAGAACACGCTGAAGAGATCCTAAAGGAGGGCAGGTTTGCAGAGGGCTGCGGCTTCTACAAGCTGTTCTGGCTCTTTCTGACCGGCGCTTTTCTCGGAGACATCACCGAGACGATCTTCTGCCGCATCACCTCCGGTGTCTGGATGAGCAGGAGCAGCCTTGTATGGGGTCCCTTCAGCATCGTCTGGGGACTCGCGATCGCGATCGCCACAGCACTCCTGTATAAAGACAGAGACAAGGCGGACCGGCACATCTTCATGATCGGTGCAATCCTTGGAGGAGCCTACGAATACATGTGCAGCGTCTTCACAGAGCTTGTCTTCGGACAGGTATTCTGGGATTACAGCAAGATCCCCTTCAACCTGGGCGGCAGAGTCAATCTTCTCTACTGCTTCTTCTGGGGCATCGCCGCCGTCGTCTGGATCAAAGGGCTGTATCCCCGCGTCTCCGGGTGGATCGAAAAGATCCCGAAGCTTGCCGGGTACATCGCGTCCTGGATCCTGATCCTGTTCATGGCAGCTGACATCACCGTCTCTGCCGCAGCGCTGATCCGATATGACCAGAGAGCCGGCGGTCCTGCCGCCGAGAGCGGCTGGGAGCGGATCATCGATATGAATTTCGACGACGAAAAGATGCGGCAGATCTATCCGAACGCACAAAGCCGATAAAAAGAATAAGGCACAGGCAGCCGCCGCGAGCTGACAGCTCCCGGGGATGCCTGTGCCTTATCTTTTCTTCCGGAGGATCCTGCTGCTGCCTACAGCTCGACCTTCAGATTCTGTTCTTTTATCTTATGTCTGTCTGCGTAACCCGACAGGATCAGCGTCAGTGCGCCGTCCCCGGTGATATTGCACGCCGTTCCGAAGCTGTCCTGCAGAGCGAAGATCGTCAGCATCAGAGCTGTTCCCGACTCATCGAAGCCTAAGATGCCTGTGATCAGCCCAAGGGAAGCCATGACAGTCCCTCCTGGGACACCCGGCGCGCCGATGGCGAAGACGCCCAACAGCAGGCAGAACAGCACCATCGTAGTCAGAGGCGGGATGCTGCCATAAAGGATCTGCGATACTGTCATGACAAAGAATACCTCCGTCAGCACGGAACCGCACAGATGGATGTTGGCAAACAGCGGGATCCCGAAGTCCACCATGTCATCGCGGAGCGGAGGTTCCGATTTCTTCGCACACCGGAGCGCCACCGCCAGAGTCGCGGCCGAAGACATCGTCCCGACGGCGGTGATATATGCCGGTCCGTAGTTTTTGACCACATCCAGCGGATTCCGCTTCGAGTAGAGCCCCGCTGCGAGATACAGGACTGCCATCCAGATAAAGTGTCCCGCCATGACGATCAGGATAACCTTGACAAATACCGGAAACTGCTTCGTGATCGTCCCCTCATAGGACAGGGCGCAGAAGGTAAATCCGATAAACACCGGAAGGATCGGGATCACAACCTTAGTGACAATGGAAAGCACGATCTTCTGAAATTCCTCCAGCAGGTTCGTCATCGTCACAGCATTGTTCCATGTGCACGCGAGGCCGAGCAGCACGGACAGTACAAGCGCGCTCATCACAGACATGATCTCCGGGATCTCCAGCTGGAACACGACCTCCGGCAGCTCCTTCAGCCCCTCCACATCCGACACGATGGACAGATGCGGGATGATGCCGTATCCTGCCGCCATGGATAACAGCGCCGCAAGGATCGAAGACGCATATGCGCAGAAGAGGGCAACTCCCAGCATTCTTGACGCGTTCCTGCCCAGCCTTGTGATCGACGGGGCGATAAAGCCGATGATGATCAGCGGAACGCAGAAGTTGATCAGCTCCGACAGAATGAATTTTACAGTTACAACAATGTTCATCACCGCGTCACCGGCAGCCTGATAGGCCTCCATCCCTGCAAGCTGGCCCGCGATGATTCCGATCACTACTCCGAGGAGCAGTTTGAACGGGAGGCTTGAAAATATTTTTTTCATATCGTCCTCTCTTTCTCTCATTTTCTTTTTCCCAACATACTCGGAGACCTTTTGTGCATCCTGCTCCGTTCTGCGGAAAATACTGTCTCAGTATAATCTATATATGCCGTGCCGGCAAGTACTGTTTTCTTCCAGCGGCATCTCTTCCCCTGCGCCATGCCGCGTTCTACCTGTAATCCAGATATTCAAGAAATCGCTTCACCGCCAGGGACGCACTCTTCTTCTCCTTCAGCGCGAGCCCGATGCTCCTGTACGCCGGGATCTCCAGCTCCTTCACAACGATATGGTACGGGATCCGCTTTAAGATCAGCTCGGGAAGGATGCTGATCCCCAGCCCGCTCTCCACCATCGCCATGATGGCATAGTCATCCCATGTCGTAAAATGCACCTTCGGCGTCAGAGAGCACCGCTCAAAGATCTCCGAGACCTCCGCCCTCGCCCCCTTCTCAAGCAGCATGAACGGCTCGTCTGCAAGGGCATTTACAGGGAATTTCTCACAGTCTGCCAGACGGTGTCCCTCCGGCAGGACGACCAGCAGCCGGTCCTGCTCGAGAAAGATCGTCTCCAGCTCTCCCTGCACGGGAAGCCTTAAAAACCCGCAGTCCACCCTGCCCTCTCGGATCCACTCTTCGATCTCGCTGTAATCCCCCAGCAGGAGCTCATAATCTATGTTCGGATAGTCCTTCTGGAACTCTTTGATGATATTCGGCAGCCACTGGGATGCCACACTGGAAAACGTGCCGATCCGGATCAGCCCTGCTTTCAGCCCGTTCAGCTCATCCACCTGCATCTGCAGCCTCTCGTATTCCCTGCAGACATTCTCCGCATAGGGAAGGAGCTTCAGCCCGTCGCTTGTCAGGCGGACTCCCGCCCTTCCGCGCTCCAGGAGCGTGACCTTCCACTCCTTCTCCAGATCATGGATCATGCGGCTCACCCCCGACTGGGAGTAGTTGAGCATCTCCGCCGCCTTCGTGAAGCTCCCGTACTCCACCGTCTTCACAAACGCCATATATTTCTGAAGGTTCATATCCATCTCTTCCGTTCCCCCTTTCCAAAACTGTCACTGTTCCCATCATGACTATTTTTCATGTTAATCATGATAAATATTCGCTTTTGTAATTCATGACTCTATGATACGATATCACAGTGAGTGATTCAAGCAGAAAATGATCAAGGAGAATATCATGGGACTTTATAATAACAGGATTGTAGTAAAAGTAGGGACGTCCACCCTTACAAATGACTCAGGAAAGAGCGATCTGCGCGCCACAGACCGCCTCGTCTGCACGCTGGCGGACATCCACAATATGGGATACGAGGTGATCCTAGTATCATCCGGCGCCATCGCTGTGGGAAGGAACAAGCTGAACATGCATGCCAGACCGGACAGCATGAGGATGAAACAGGCCGCAGCCGCCGTCGGGCAGTGCAGCCTGATGTATCTGTATGACAAGTTTTTCGGGGACTATGACAAGACCGTGGCTCAGATCCTCCTGAACGCAGAGGACATCGAGCAGGAGGAAAAGAAGGAGAACTTAACGAACACCTTCAACGCCCTCCTCGAGATGGGCGTCATCCCCATTGTCAATGAAAATGACTCTGTGAGCTACACAGAGATCGAGTCCGAGGACCGTCTCTTCGGCGACAACGACATGCTCTCTTCCGTCGTGGCAGTGCTCTGCCGGGCAAAGAAGCTGGTGATCCTGTCAGACATCGACGGATTCTATGACAGCGATCCCCGCCTCCACCCGAATGCAAAGCTGATCGAGCAGATTGACGAAATCAACGAGAGCGTCTACTCTCTCGCCGGAGGAGCGGGAAGCCGCCGCGGCACCGGCGGGATGCGCACGAAGCTCCAGGCTGCGCAGCTTGCCACATCCAACGGGATCGACACCATCGTCACCAACGGCAAGCGGCCGGAGGCCCTCTATGATATCGTAAAGGGCGGGAAAGCCGGGACACTGTTCACCGGAAAGATATAAGACTGACACGATACCTTACAGCAGGAGGGTCTGCTTTTCACGCAGACCCTCCTGTTTTTGCGTCGTTCAGGAACTCATCCACGATCCGGTTGAACTCATCCGGGCTCTCCTTTGCGATAAAATGGCTTCCCTTCATCACACGGATCTGTGCGTTCGGAAGACTGGCGTAGATGAGTCTTGTATGCTCATCCTTGATCATATCCTTGTCCCCCGCGATCACCAGCTTCGGGATCCGGATAAACTCCGGATCTCTATTTTCAGAGAGTTCTTCCGGCCGGATATCAGGATCGTTCACCATAAGCCCGAGAAGCTCCGCCTTCCTCGCCGCCTCCTGCTTCCCCTTTTTCTTCCCGCCAGCCTTCTTGCGGCCGGCGAGAAACGAAGTGATCCTGTACTCCAGGATGATCGGGATCTGCACCGACGGCTTCACGCCTGCGCTGTACAGATTCGCCCCGTTGAGCACAAGGCGACCCACCCGCTGCGGGTATCGCATCGCAAAGATCAAAGCGATATTCCCGCCGTCGGAGAATCCCAGAAGATCCGCCCTTTCGATCCCCTGCTCATCCAGGAAGGCGCGCAGGTCCTCCGCGAACTGCCGGATCGTGAAGGGCTTATCTCCCCTCGGCGACTTTCCATGCCCTCTGGTGTCAAGGGCGATCACACGGTATCGTTCTGAAAAATATTCCATCTGATGGACAAAATAGCTGCCGTCCTCCCCGTTTCCGTGAAGAAGGATGAGCGGGGTTCCGGCGCCCTTCTCCTCATAGTAAAGTTTTATGTCGTTTCTTTCTGTCATTGTTTCCGCCTCCGGCTTCAAATCAGTCATTCTCAGGGACTGATAGTCCATGGAATTTGCCACCGATCAGATATAGTTTTGACGGATATATTATATTGCAGATCACGGTACCTTTCAATACGGATTCTCATTCCGTCTCATCGATCCGGATCTGCCGCTGCTCCGGATAAAGTGAGAGCACCAGCTGCAGATCCGCGTCTCTCACCGCCTCTTCGCTCACAGACTCTGCCGGTGACTCCGGCGCAAAATAGAAAGGCAGGTGAAACCGCATCTCAGACTCCGGTCTCAGCCGGAAGGACATCATCAGATTCTGGTTCTCTTCTGCGATATCATTGGCGATCCAGTAAAGCGGGCTGCTGACGGAGAGCATGAAGTCCGAAGCGGTCAGCTTATAATCCGAGTAAGAGATGCCGCAGCCTGTATTATCTTCTTCATTATAGTTCTTGACCAGGATATCCACCTCATAGATCATCTCCGGGCGCAGCATACTATCTTCCTCAAAGAGGACGCCGTCCTCTTCCTCGTTGTAGCCGTATTTTTTCAGATAGTCCTCGTATGTCATGATGCGCGCCGACTCTGCGGTGACAGAATACCCATTCATATTTTCGACTCTGTCATTGAATATATTCCTGCCGATCTTCGCCTCTTTTCCCATCTCGAACTGGACCACCTCCGGGGATTCGATCTCCCGGTTCACCATCCAGATCCGGATCCCCAGAAGCAGGACAAGGAGCGCCGCCGCCACAGCTGCAATTTTCTTCTTCATCAGCTTCCCTCCCCGCTTTCTACTGACACAACTCTGCCGTTTTCCAGAAAATAAATCTCGTCTGCCATGCCTTCCAGCAGATCCGTGTCATGGCAGGAGAGGATCACGAGTGCTCCCCTCTCCTTTTCCTCGCGCACGATCCTTCGGAGCATCTCAACCCCCGCCGTGTCCAGTGCATTGGTCGGCTCATCCAGTATGAGCAGATCCGGCCGCTCGAATACTGCTCCGGCGATGCCGAGCCGCTGTTTCATACCGAGAGAATACTTCCGATACTTTTTCCTGCTGTCCGGATCAAGGCCAACCCTTGTGATCGCACTGCGTATCTCATCCTCCCCCGCAGTCTCCCGGATGGACGCGAGCAGCTTCAGATTCTGCAGTCCGGAATATCCTCCGAGAAATGCAGGATTCTCAATGAGAAGCCCCATATCGTCGGGGAAATCCATGTCCTTCCCCAGTTCCTTCCCGTCGATCAATATGCGTCCCTCTGTAGGACGGATCAGCCCTGCGACGAGCCGCATCAGCATTGTTTTCCCTGAACCGTTGATTCCTCTAAGCCCGAAGACTTTCCCGCTCTCCATTCTCATAGATATCCGGTCGATCACGACAGCTCCTTTGATCCTTTTTGTCACATTTTCAATTTGAATTAACATCTCCCACTCTCCCTTATGTGTTCTCTCATCACTGTCATCCTTCCATCCGCAGGATATTCTTCCGTTTGAAACAAACTGTCCCGATCACTGCCGCGAGGACTGCCGCCGCCAGCGCTATGACAGCTCCTTCCGCTGCCGCGAATCCATTTTCCACGACGTAAGCGCTTCGCACCGGCATGGCAAAGGTCTCCCAGAATACAGGCAGATTCCTGTACGCCCCGCACAGCAGGAAAGCCGCAGCGATACCGAAGCTGAACATAGGCTTTAGGAACAGGGTCAGCACAAGCTGGATCAGACAGTTCCCCAGCGATATGAAAAACGGCAGGCCGACGATCACAAGAGAAAACTCCGCCGGAATGCTCTCATAGAAGCATCCCGCTCCCATCAGCGTATTCAGGAACTCCGGCGTCACCTGCAGATTCACGGGCTCCCCGGCAGCCATGCAGAACAGCAGTACCGCTCCCGCTGTCAGTGCATAAACTGCAGTCACATAACAGCAGTTCCACAGACACTTTGAGAGCCACCACGCCGTCCGGTTCCCGCTTATCGGAAGTACTGTGCTCCCAAGAGACGACAGATCCCTCACGGAGTAATGCAGGCAGCCGTACTGTACAAGCAGATGGAACAGGAACCATTTTGCCGGGAAAAGAAAGTTTTCCTCCCCTCCCGGCATGTACTCCCGGATGCCGCCGAGAAGATAGCAGAGATAATCCATATATCCTGCCGGCGGGACCGCATCCGCAAGCCGGTACACCGTATGCTTCCTGAAGTACATTTCCGCACAGGAGACCAGCACAAGTACGATGATCGCTGCAAGGCGGAAGATACAGGATGTAAAACCGCTGCGCAGATCATACCGAAACAGCTTACCAAACCTCATCTACCGCACCCGCCTTCCACATACTTCCGGCTGAAAACAGAAACAGAATCACTCCCTCCGCGAGAACTACGGCCCAGCTCACAGAGTTCTCGACGCAGGACGCGTGAAGAAAATGAAGCGGTGATATCTCAATATACACTCTGTAGTATAAAAGCGTCCTCGCATAGTGCAGGCACAGGACGCCAAGATACGGCAGGAGCACTGCCGCCGCCTGGTTTCTGACATATACGGACAGCCCGAGGGCAGTCACCGCGAACAGCCCTGCAAACAGGAAATCCAGCAGCAGGTACAGCAGGACGAAGACAAGCGGATGCTCATAATAAAGTCCCGACCACATCGAGCCGTGCGCCATGCCGTAATACAGCATGTATGAGACAAACGGCTTGACCGCCGGTACAAAACAGGCTGTAGCCGCAAGGTTTATCAAAAGAGGCAGGAGCACCGCAGTTCCCCCTGACAAAAATGCCGCAATATATTTTGCCAGGAAATACTGCCGTTTTCCCCCGCGGATCACCACCATCCTCGTGTATCCGGCTCTCCGTTCCGTGCAGTAGGACCACCCGTAGGGAAACACTGCAAGCAGAGGAAGCAGCGTATAAAACAATGTATATCCGAGGCTCTGCGCCTCTCCCCCGATCCAGTGATTGTACAGGCTGGCCGCCTGCTGCATGGGATTGCCCCCGGTGATCCTCACATTATCCATCCACGTTCGGTACGCGCCGATATTATATAACGCTGCGAGAACCGCAAAGAGCATCCCTGCTGCAAGGACTGCCAGGAAAAAAGGATTTCTCATCGCTTTGCAGCATTCCATTTTTAATAGTCTGCGAAATTTATGTTCCCTCATAGTCAATCTCCGATCTGTTCTCTATCTCATCGATGAGGATATATTTATGGTCTTCAACCGTTCCTCCATTATTCGATATCACATAGTACAAAGGTTCCTCCAGGTATGTTTTCGGCACGATCCAGCCGATCTCTGCCGTCTGTGTTTTTCCCTTATCTAAAACAAAAAAGAAGAAATCCTTCGGTCCCGCGTCTTCCGGTTTCGGCATCCCGCTAAAATAGCACGCTTCCGCTCCAAGAGAACCGTGCTTTGCAGTGAGACCGCTCTCTGTTCCGATTTGCCATTCTACGCATTTTTCTCCAAAACAGTTGACGTTATGTATATCTACAGTAAGTACAATAAAGCATTCATTGCTCATGCAGGACACATTCCCATCTTCCCCCACGAGAGACGGATCCGCAAAATCTTCTACTGTAAGTCTTTCTTCATAGGCATTGTTTACAAGCCTTGCTCTTTTCACCGTATACCGCATAACATCACTGCTTCCGATAGAAGTGCTGTCTACCGATTCGCCCATGTGATACAGGCGTTTTTCCCCCGTCTCATCCTCATCCGGTATTTTTGCCGGATTCACGTATTCTTCCTCTTCTGATACCGTCCCCTTCAGCTTATTTCTCATCGTATCCTCAAACTCTCTGTAGGATGAGCAGGCTGTGAGCAGACATATAGTAACCACTGCACTTAGCAGAATTATTTTCTTTTTCCATTTCATGGCTTTTCTCCCTTCTCCCGATAACCGCACCGATGCTTATCGTTCTTTCACACGTGTTTTCTTTACCATATCATTTTCTCACTCTATTACAATACTTTTTGAGTGAACTGCATGTTTTTCCGAGTGAATTGAAATTGCCAGCCGCGCCCTGCCGTGGTATCCTTTTTACAGAACAATTTACCGAGGTGTATTATAATGAGTAATCCTATGTTTCACACAATTTGTATTGCAGTGATTGATCTGACAGAATCTCTGTCTTTTTATCTGCTGCTCAGCTCCTGCCTGAAGCCGAGATATCAGGCGCCTCGGAAATATCTGCTCTTCGCCGTCCATTTTGTCGTGACATGTCTCTGCGGCACGCCTCTGCTCTTGGCTGTTCCGGAACGGATGATCCTGCTCCCCGTACAGATCCTGCTTGCCCTTCTTTTCACAGAGGGCTCTGCCTTGAAACGGATCTTCTGGGGAGGGAGTTTTACCATACTCTCTATCATTGCTGAGAATCTCGCCGTCCTTGCCATGGAATATGTCACGCTCCTTATCCCTGTACAGTCAGTGACAAGCCAGGCAGCCTATCTCACAGAAGTCCTTCTCTATCTTCTTTTCTGCCTTGCCGCCGTTCTTGTGATCCGGATCACCGCGGCATATACATCGGCGCTTCCTGTCAGGATACTGCTGATCTTCCTCGGACTTATCTTCTCCGGCTTTCTGTCTCTGCGCGTTTTTCTGCAGATCCGGGCGCTGGTCTCCTTGTCCGGTCAGAATGCACCGTTCCTCCGTGACACAGTGTTTCACGCCGGTCTGATCCAGATTTTTCTTATCCTGTTCTTTTTTGCATCGGCAGTCTATCTGGGATTTCTGTACAGGAAGAATCTCCTGCTGCTGGAAAAAGACAAAATTTCTGAGATTGAGCGGAACAGGCTGCAGGCTCTGCAGTCTGCCAATCAATCTCTCCGCATATGGAAACATGAATCAGACAACCACCTTATCACCTGCTGCCAGCTTCTCGAAAACGGGAAAGACCGCGACTGCATCCGCTATCTGCACTCGCTTCTTGAAACGACAGATCTCAGCCGCCGGGACATCCGAACCGGGAACAGCGTCCTGGATGCAGTGCTCTCTTCCAGGCTCGGCGACGCTGCCGGCCGGCAGATCCGCATACAGAATCAGATCATTCTTCCTGACAATCTGAGGTTTCCGGTCGAGGATACAGAACTCTCCGCTATTCTGTGCTGCGCGCTTGACAATGCCGCTGAAGCATGCATGAAGCTCCCCGCAGAAGAGCGCTACATCTGTACAACGATCAAGCTCCTGAAATCAACTCTTATGATCCAGATTGAAAACAGCAGCGACGGCATTTATCTGCAGGACGGAGATGGTATGCCTGCAACGACCAAAGAAGAAAATAAGGCAGAACACGGGATCGGGCTGAGACGGATCGCCGACATTGCGGAAAAAGCCGGAGGATTTCTGAAAATCCTTCCGGAAAAAGACCGTTTTACCCTATGTGTGCTTCTGCCGCTTGAGGACGGGGATAGTATATGAAGATTCATGTTGGTATTATAGAAGATGAAGAACAGTACAGTTCACTGCTCAAAGAAATGCTGCTCAAATGGCAGGATGAGAACTCTGCAGTTCTGTCGATTTCTCTCTTTTCCTCCGGAAAAGACTTTCTCGCGGAAAAAGAGCTCTGCTTTGATCTCATTTTTCTGGATATCCAGCTCGGCGGCTGTACCGGCATTGAGATCGCCCGCAGGATAAGGGAACAGGGCTATGAGGGAGAGATCGTCTTTCTGACCGCATATCAGGAGTATGTATTTGAGGGATATAATGTCCGCGCTCTGAACTATTTTCTCAAGCCCATCCGCTATGCGCAGCTTGATTCCTGCATGCAGTATGTGATGCGCCGTCTGTCCGCTTCCTGTTTCGTCTGCCGGCACTACGGAGATATGACCAGAGTCCTGTACAAGGACATTCTGTATTTCACGAGCTGCAACCAGTATACGGAGATCCACACTGCCGGCAGTGTATACCGGCAGGCGGAACCCCTCAAGCGGGTAGCCGCCCGCCTTCCGGTACAGTTTATCCAGTGCCACCGCACCGCCGTCGTCAACATCGACCACGTGGAGAAACTGACCGGGGGCACCATCTGTCTCGACAGCGGAGAGACACTCCCCGTCAGCAAGACCCACCTGGACAGCGTGCGTGCACTCTTCCTGAAGACGCTGACCGGGATGGCGCTGGACTGAACTCCGAACAGAGTTTCAGCCGGCGCTCCGCACCTATATTTCCTGCTGTCTCAGCATCTTCCTCCCTGCCAGCGTCATCGCCCCCGCGCAGAGGAGCACATCAAGCGCCGCCACGGCGATCAGATATCCCGGCGCGATCGTCCCCTGCGGATGAAGGTAGAGGTACACCTTTGTCATAAAGTAATACAGGACTTTCTGCACGATCCAGTACAGGACCACGGCTGCCGCGCTGGCATAGATTCCATATCTCAATCCCTCTTTCAGAAGCATCCTCAAAAAGCCCGCATCCGTGATGCCCATGGCCCGAAGGATGGCGAACTCGTGTTTTCTCTCTGCCACCAGGTAATGCATGCTGTTCACGATGTGCAGAAGGCTGATCCCCAGGAGCACTGCCGCGATCCCGTAGAAGAACATGATCTGCTGGTCAAGATACAGATTCTGCGCCTCGATCTGGCCGGTATAGTCTCTGACCACACAGCGGCTGATCCCGGACACTGTGCTTCTGAGCGCGTCCGCGGCCTCCGCGGCATCGGCGTCCTCCTTCAGCGAAATGCTGACCGTCTGGTATCCCGTGACTCCGAAGTTCTGCTCCATCTGCTCGTTCGTCATAATAAGGTCCACCTCGCCCTGGCCGTCATCGCCGATATAGGTCTCCACTTTTCCCAGCGGACGGCTCGTCAGCGCCGCAATCTTCATGCTGGCAGTCCTGTAATCCTCCTCTGCTCCGAGGAACCTCAGCACATCCGCTTCCGGCCTGGCGTCCCGGGGTGTACGGATCTCCAGGGTATCCCCCGGCTCCAGAGTGATCCCGTCGTAGTTTCCCTGTCCGTCCATCAGAGTCTTCATGATCACAGTATTTTCCTCGCGCATCCGGTCAGGATCGATCTCTCCCTCAAGAAGATAATCATCGAGCGCCTCCAGCATCTCGTCGTCATAGCCGTAAATGTTGACCTTCAGGCGGTAGTCATCCTCTCCCGTCTGCACGATCTTCCCGTTGTACTTCTCCATGATCTCAGGATCCGGCTCAAATCCTTCTTCTTCCGCCACCTCTGCATAAAAGGGCTTCCACAGAAAGGTCCCGTCGTCCAGCGGGATCTCCCCCAGCATGTACCTGACCGGCAGAACACTCTCGAGACCTTCGATCTCTCTCATCTGCTCCACAGCCTCCTCCGGGATGACGTCGGAAAGGCTGTCCGACTCCTCGTACACCTGGATATCCGATCCCAGCCCGTCGTCCGCCGCAAAGGTAAGCTCGTTGTTGATCCTCGTATTCTCCGTCACATAGGCTGTCCCGAGAAAAAGGACGCTTCCCGCGGACAGCGAAAGCAGGATTCCCAGGAAAGTTCCTTTTCTGGCAAACATAAACCGTTTCGTCAGAATACCCGTCAGGTTCGCCCGCTTCAGGCTGCAGATCCTCCGGTCTTTCCTTCCCTTTGCCGTATCTCTGCTGATCATCTGGCGAAGCGTGAGAGACCGCATCTTCCTTACAAGGATCAGACTGATCACCGCAAGAAAGAGGATGAGGAAAATAGCGCCTCCCACGATGATGCCCCAGTCAATCTGAAACGCTCCGGCGTCCGGCAGATCCGATACCGACAGCTCCGCCGCCGTCTCTTCCGTGCTGACGCCGCTGTGCACCGTCACATTCCGCGTAATGAAGATCCTTCCCGCTTTCCCGTAGACCAGTGCGGCGGCACCGCTGCCCAGCACGCATCCTGCTGCATAGCCGCCGAGGAAGATCATCAGCAGCTCCGCCAGGAGCACGGCAAACGTTCCTCCGTCCGTCATGCCCAGCGTCTGCATGACACTGTACTGGGAGAGACGCTTCAGCACGGACACCTGGAAAATGCTGTAAATGATAAACACAGAGAAGATACTCAGCGCGATCAGCACCGCCGCCTCCGTCATGACCTCATTTTCATTCAGGTTTCCCCAGACATAGGGCAGCCCCATCGACGGATCGCTCAGCGCCTGCATGACTTCCGAAAGAGACATCTTCTCTCCGGCTCCTCCCACATAGCCTGACAGACCGTTATTGCGCGCGACTGTGCTCCCGTCAAAGCCATACCTCTCCGTAAAGGCTCTGATCTGCTCCTGCACCGGACGGGACTCGTCGAACTTCAGATAGAGAAAGCTTCCGTTCATCCCGTAATCCAGATCTGTGCTTACAAAGACCTGCACGGAGCCTCCCAGCTGCTCCCCAAGCTTCTCGGGCATCTCTGTCAGGATTCCTGACAGGAGGAACGTCTCTCCGTCCAGCTCGATCCTGGCGCCTAATTCCTGCGACACCCCCAGGTTGCGGAGGGTCTGGACATCGGCCGCCATCTCATTCTCCGCCTCAGGCATCCTTCCTTCCAGCAGTTCCCGGTCCATCATCTCGAGATAAGCGTCATCTCCTGTCACATACTGGATGTCAAATGGCTCTGCGACCACTTTTTTCACGATCTCAATGCCATACTTTTCCACACGGAATCCGTCTCCATTGAGAGATCCGTCCCCTGTTCCGCTTTTTTCCATATCCGCCTCGAATGCTTCAAACCATGGAAGGTCGCACCGCGTCTCATAGTGCCAGTCCCCGTATTCTGCCCTTGCATTTTCCTTCGCCGCTTCCTTTCCGCTTGTAAAAAGAGAACCGACGCCGGTCAGCAGCGCCGCGGAGAGCAGGATCCCGACAAACAGAGCCGCCGTCTGCTTTTTATAATGCCTCAGATAGGCAAAGGAAAGTCTCAGCGTATTTCTCATGACCGGTCACCGCCCTTCCCTGCGGTTCTGCCCGATTCTTCCGATTCCTTTTTCCGTTCATACAGCCTTCCGTCCTCGATCCGTATGATCCGGTCGCAGGCCTGCGCCAGCGCTTCGTTGTGGGTCACCATAAGGATGGTCTGGCTGTATTTTCTGCTGCTCTCCTTCAGAAGCCCCATGACCTCCACCGTGGTCGCTGAATCCAGGTTGCCGGTGGGCTCGTCGGCGAGGATCAGCGCCGGCTTGTTCGCCAGCGCCCGCGCAAGGGCCGTCCTCTGCTGCTGTCCGCCGGAGAGTTCATTGGGATAGCGCTTCCTCTTCTCCCACAGTCCCAGCTCTTTTAACAGCTCCCTGATATACTCATGGTCCACATGCTTCCCTCTGTCAAAGGTAACCGGGAGAGCCACATTGTCATACACGTTCAGGACCGGCATCAGACTGTAATTCTGAAAGACGAATCCGATATTCCTCCTCCGGAAGATCGTCAGCTCCTTTCTGTTCAGCGACGCGATATCGTGTCCCCGTATGATGATCTGTCCCTGTGTGGGCGTGTCCAGTCCGCCGATGAGATTTAAAAGCGTGCTCTTACCTGAGCCGGATGTGCCGACGATGGCGATAAATTCTCCCTGATCGACCGTGAAAGATACATCTCTGAGCGCATGGACCTTGTTTTCCTTCTCTCCATAGATCTTGTGGATCTGTTCCACCTGCAGTATTTCCATCTGTAAATCCCCTTTCTGCGCCAGTCCGCGGCGGGCAGGGCATGAGTCGGAGCCCATGCCGCTTCTCCCGCGCGGCCGCGTTCATCAGACAGAGAAAGACTCCGCCGCTTGGCATTGTTTCTCACTCTCTGCAGAAACAGAAGTCTTTTCTCTTCTGATAAAAAGAATATCAGACAGTTCTTTCACCATCCTGACAGTCCTCACTGCAGTTTCTTACAGTTCTGTAAGAAAACGGAAAACACACTCCCTCGGCCAGGCTGAGACGCCGCGGTCAGATATCCCTTCTCGTGCTCCAATATCAGCCGCGACAGATAAAGACCGATCCCGGATCCTTCCAGATTCTCCACATCCCTGCTTCTGTAGAAGCGCTTGAAGATCTCCGGCAGCTCTTCCTCACGGATCCCCATTCCGGTATCCGCGACAGCGATCTCTGTATACAGCTCCATGGGTCTGACAGCAATGGTGATCTGTCCGCCGGCCTCTGTATACTTCACTGCGTTTTCCAGCAGGTTGACGAGGACCTCCGCCGTCCATTTTCGGTTATGCCAGAGAATCTGGTCTGCAAATGGCTCTGTAGTGATCTCGATCCCTTTTTTGTCTGCCTTGTCCAGAACTGCCGTGACCGCGTCAAGAATCGTCTCCTTTATGGGCAGCGGTTCTGCCTCGAACACAACAGCGCCCTGCTCCAGATTTACCATCTTGAACAGGGACTGCAGGATCCAGTCGATCTTCTCTGACTGCTGCTTCATCTTCTGTAAAAACTTCTTTCGTGTTCTGTCGTCCAGCCCTTCCTCTTCCAGCATCTCACGGTACATCATCAGCCCTGCGAGAGGCGTCTTTAGCTGATGGGACATATTGGAGATCAGGCTCTTGACCTGCTCCTTCTCCTCTTCCGCTCGGAAGATCCCGTTTTCCACCTTTTCCCGGATCCGCTTCGCCTTGGACGCGAGCGCTGAGATCTCTCCTTCCCTTATATCCGACTGGGAGATCTCCTCTCCGTCCAGGATCTCATCCAGCATCCGGTCGATCACCCGGTACATCTTCCGGTTCCGGCGCCATCCGTACACGCAGCCGCACGCGGCCGCAAGGAGAAGGACTGCCAGGATCACTGTCAGCGTCACTGCTCTCCCTCCTTCCAGACATAACCGATCCCGTGGACGGTCCGGATCCTCCCCGGATGCTTCGGGTCCTCCTCAAGTTTCGTCCGGAGCCTTCGGATATTCACAGAGAGCGTATTCTCATCCACAAACTTTCCCTGGCTGTCCCACACATGGGAGAGGATCTGTTCTTTGGCAAGCACCCGGTTCCGGTTCTCCACAAGATACAGGAGAAGCTGATATTCGATCCTGCTGAGCGGGACCTCACCGCCCTCCCTGGTGACCCTGCAGGCGTCCCTGTCAATGACAATTCCGCCGGAAACGAGCCTGCTGCCCTGCTCCGCGCTCTGAAGGATCTTCCGGATTCTTGCCTTCAGGACCGCAAGTGAGAATGGCTTGGACATAAAATCTGCTACTCCCAGCTCCAGCGCTTTTACCTCGTCCATCTCCGTATTTTTGGCAGTCAGCATAAAAAGGGGTATGTCCCCGTACTCCCGGATCTCCGTGCACAGGTCATACCCGCTGCCGTCCGGCAGGTTGCAGTCCAGCAGGACAAGATCATACCTGCTCTTCTTCAGCTGCTCCATGCCCTCCCGCTTCGTCCCGGCACACGACGTCTCATAGCCGTCCATCTCAAGCGAAAAAGCAAGCCCCTCCCGGAGGTCCTCATCATCTTCTATGATCAATATTCTGTTCATACGATTCTCCTTATCATTCCAAGTTTACTCCCATAATACCATACACAGCTCTTTTCAACAAACGGTCCAGGCTGCTCAATCTTATATCCTGTTCCTCACCTGAAAAGCGCTCCCTCCTCAGCGTCTTCCGTCTGAGAAAAAGCAGCCGGGAGCGGTATATCCCCTCAGGGCCGTAGAGCAGCATCGGCACTTGGGCTGCGTCCTTTGCAGCCCTATGTACCGCTATGCTGCGGCCCGAGCGCAAGCGCGCCCTGTGGGGATATACCGCTCCCGGCGGATTATTTCTTAGACCGTCGCAATATCGATCAGCGTGAGTTTCTTTATATCTGTATTCTCAAGACTTGTGATCAGCGCCTCTGCCGTATCAATGGCTGTCAGCACGTTCACGCCTGTCTCAATGGCATTTCTGCGGATGACGAATCCGTCCTTGGAGTGTTCCGCTCCCTGTGCCGGGATGTCAATGACAAGGTCGATCTTGTGTCCCAGGATCAGGTCAAGGAGGTTCGGCGACTCCTGCTCGATCTTGCGGACCGGAGTTGCCTTCACGCCCGCCGCGTTCAGCGCGCGCGCTGTTCCGCTGGTGGCGAAGATGTGGTAGCCGATGGCCTCGAACCTGCGTCCGATCTCCACTGCCTCCGGCTGGTCCTCGTCGCGGACTGTCATGATCATATTCTTGAACTTCGGCAGCTTGATCCCTGCGCCGAGGAACGCCTTATACAGTGCCTCGTCAAAGGTCTTCGCGATACCAAGGCACTCTCCGGTGGACTTCATCTCAGGTCCAAGGCTGATGTCAGCGCCGCGGATCTTCTCAAAGGAGAATACCGGCATCTTGACTGCCACGTAGTCTGCCTCCGGCTGGAGTCCCGGTGTGTAGCCGAGTTCCCTGATCTTCTTCCCGATGATCACCTGTGTCGCAAGCGGCACGATCGGGATGCCTGTTACCTTGCTGATGTACGGCACGGTACGGCTGGAACGCGGGTTGACCTCGATCACATACACATCATCCTCGCCGCATACGATGAACTGGATGTTGATCATACCGATGACATGCAGAGATTTTGCAAGTCTTCTCGTGTACTCTGCGATCTTCGCCTTTGCCCCTTCTGTCAGGCTCTGCGCCGGATAAACGGAGATACTGTCTCCGGAATGGATTCCCGCGCGCTCGATATGCTCCATGATACCCGGGATCAGGATATCTGTCCCGTCGCACACCGCATCTACCTCGATCTCCTTGCCCTGCAGATATTTATCCACAAGGATCGGATGATCCTGCGCGATCCGGTTGATGATGCCGATAAACTGATCGATGTCATTGTCATTGATAGCGATCTGCATGCCCTGGCCGCCAAGCACGTAGGACGGGCGTACCAGCACCGGATAGCCCAGACGGTTTGCCACTTCTTTTGCTTCCTCTGCCGTAAATACCGTACCTCCTGTCGGACGCGGGATCTCGCACTCTTCCAGGATCTCGTCGAAGAGCTCTCTGTCCTCTGCCTTGTCCACGTTCTCCGCGGATGTTCCGAGGATCGGCACTCCCATCTTCATGAGCGCCTCAGTCAGCTTAATGGCTGTCTGTCCGCCGAACTGTACCACAGCGCCGTCTGGCTTCTCGATGTCAACGATGCTCTCCACGTCTTCCGGCGTGAGCGGCTCGAAATACAGCTTGTCTGCGATATCGAAGTCTGTACTCACGGTCTCCGGGTTATTGTTGACGATGATCGTCTCATATCCTTCTTTTGCGAACGCCCATGTACAGTGTACGGAGCAGAAGTCGAACTCGATTCCCTGACCGATACGGATCGGACCGGAGCCGAGGACAAGGACTTTTTTCTTGTCTTTCGTCTCTTCCACCTCGTTCTCGCTTCCGTATACAGAGTAGTAATACGGCGTCTCTGCAGCAAACTCTGCCGCGCAGGTGTCAACGATCTTATACGCCGCAACGATTCCGTTCTCATGACGCATATCATGGATCTCGCGCTCGCTCTTTCCTGTCAGGCGGGCGATCACATTGTCCGGGAACTCGATTCGTTTTGCTTCTTTCAAAAGCTCCGGTGTGAGTTCCTGAGTTTTCAGCGCATTCTCCATCTCCACGATGATGGCAAATTTATCGATAAACCAGCGGTCGATCTTCGTGATACTGTTAATGGTATCATAATCAACGCCTCTGCGGATCGCCTCTGCGATCCTCCAGATCCTCATATCATCCACGATCTCCAGCTGTTCCATAAGGTCGTCCATGGAAAGTCCTGTAAAATCATAGGACATCAGGCTGTCCACATGCTGCTCCAGCGAGCGGATCGCCTTCATGAGCGCTCCTTCAAAATTATCGCAGATGCTCATGACCTCTCCGGTCGCCTTCATCTGAGTCGTCAGCGTCCTCTTGGCGCTGATGAACTTGTCAAACGGCAGCCGCGGAAGCTTTACGACTACGTAGTCCAGCATCGGCTCAAAGCTTGCATAGGTCTTCTGTGTGATCGCGTTCTTGATCTCATCCAGCGTATAGCCGAGAGCGATCTTGGCCGCAACCTTGGCGATCGGATATCCTGTCGCCTTGGACGCCAGCGCGGAAGAACGGCTGACACGCGGGTTTACCTCGATGACACAGTATTCAAAGGAATCCGGATTCAGCGCGTACTGCACGTTACATCCTCCGGTGATGTTCAGCTCGCTGATGATGTTCAGCGCAGAAGTACGGAGCATCTGGTACTCCTTGTCGCCCAGCGTCTGGGACGGAGCCACAACGATGGAATCTCCTGTATGCACGCCTACCGGGTCGATGTTTTCCATATTACAAACTGTGATGCAGTTGCCTGCGCTGTCACGCATCACTTCGTACTCGATCTCTTTCCATCCTGCGATGCAGCGCTCCACGAGCACCTGCCCAACACGGGAAAGCCTCAGGCCGTTCTCCAGGATCTCTACGAGCTGCTGGGAATCATGGGCGATACCGCCGCCGCTTCCTCCCAGCGTGTACGCCGGACGCAGCACGACCGGATATCCGATCTTATTTGCGAACGCAAGACCGTCCTCCACATTTTCCACGACCAGGGACGCTGCCACCGGCTCGCCGATCTTCTCCATGGTCGCCTTGAACTCGAGGCGGTCCTCCGCCTTCTTGATCGTCTCAGATGTAGTTCCGATGAGGCGCACGCCGTTTTCCTTCAGGAAGCCGGCTTCTTCCAGCTCCATGGCAAGGTTCAGTCCTGCCTGTCCTCCCAGAGTCGGGAGCACGCTGTCCGGTTTTTCCTTCAGGATGAGCTGCTCTACCACCTCAACAGTCAGCGGCTCGATATAGACACGGTCCGCGATGTCCTTATCCGTCATGATGGTCGCCGGGTTGGAGTTCAGCAGTACGACCTCAAGTCCCTCCTCCTTCAGAGAACGGCACGCCTGTGTCCCCGCGTAGTCAAACTCTGCTGCCTGTCCGATGACGATCGGACCGGAACCGATGACCAGTACTTTCTTTATACTTAAATCTCTTGGCATTATTTCGCTCCTCCCATCATCTCAATAAATCTGTCAAACAGGTATCCTGAATCCTGCGGTCCCGGGCATGCCTCCGGATGGAACTGTACGGTGAAAATGTTTTTTCCCACATACGCAAGTCCCTCGTTGGTCCCGTCGTTTACATTCTTAAACGCCGGCACAGCTACTGCCGGATCGACGCTCTCTTCATCCACCACATAGCCATGGTTCTGAGATGAGATATACACCCTGCCGGTCTTCAAGTCCTTGACCGGATGATTCCCGCCGCGGTGTCCGTATTTCAGCTTGTGCGTGGACGCACCCGTAGCAAGCGCCATAAGCTGATGTCCAAGACAGATGGCGAAGATCGGAATATCTGTATTGTAGAGTTTTCTGATTTCTTCGATAATGGATGTGCAGTCCGCCGGATCCCCAGGTCCGTTGGAGAGCATGATACCGTCGGGGTTTGATGAAATGATTTCTTCCGCGGTTGTGTGGGCCGGATATACAGTCACTTCGCAGCCACGTTTATTTAAAGATTTTGCAATGTTATTCTTTGCGCCAAGGTCAAGAAGTGCAACTTTCTTCCCTGTTCCCTCGAGAACGTATTTCTCCTGACATGTCACTTTGGAGACGACGTCTCCCACTGTGTATGCCTTCAGCTTCGGCAGGATCTCGTCCAGGTCATAGTCCTCATTCGTCGTGATCATGCCGTTCATGGTTCCCTTCTCCCTCAGGATCTTGGTCAGCGCGCGGGTATCGATCCCCGCGATCCCCGGGATATCCTGCTCTTTAAGGAAATCCTGGATCGTGCCTTCACAGCGGAAATTGCTCGGCATCCTGGACAGCTCTCTCACGATATATCCGTCCGGCCACGCCTTCTTTGACTCCATGTCCGGTGTGATCCCGTAGTTGCCGATCAGAGGATAGGTCATTACGACCGCCTGTCCCGCATAGGACGGGTCCGTCAGCACCTCCAGATAACCTGTCATAGAAGTATTAAAAACAATCTCGCTGATACAGTCACGCGTCGAGCCGATACTCGTCCCTGTAAATACTGTACCGTCTTCCAATATTAGAAACGCCTTCATCTGTTCACCCTTTCCCTTCGTACAAATCAATAGCAGCTAATCTGAAAACCGCCCTGTCCCGGCTGCGCCGTTACATAGCAAAGGCACTCTTGGAGTCTTTTCACCCAGAGCGCCCACTTTCTCAAATTGTAAAGATTATACTACAACTTAAGCCATATTTCAACAGTAAGTTTACTTATAAATATTCATTTCTATTTATAAATATTCATTCATCTTCCTCATAATTCCAAAAAACAGTGAGCTTTCCGTGTTCCCGATCCTCCGCATACGTGTACCGCACAGTCCCCAGGCCATAGTAGGAGGCAAGGTTCTGCGCCGCCTGAGGCAGGAGTTCATTGATGATCACGCTCTGCGCCGCGTCATAGAGCCCGGTATCCGCAAACTTGCAGACAAAGGTATCTGCGCCGCTGTATATGCTCTCGTTCATCTTCCCCAGAAGCTCCGCCGAGTCGAACGCTTCGTAATACATGCCGTTCAGCTTATAATAATTCAGATCGTCTGACCCGCATGCCGGATACTCCACAAAATCATCCTGCTCATGATCGATCATCATCTCTGCGTCCGTACAGCAGAGATAATCATAATTGACGCTGCTGCCCGGGATGCTCTCCCCGCTCTCTTCCTCCAGGAAAACCGGGTCGCCGAAGGTCGTATCCATCTGATAGTATTTCCCGCCGCACTGTACGATATTCCATGCGTGCGCTCCCTGTCCGGTGATATTTCCGATCACATAGATGCACTGGATCCCCATCCCTTCAAGCAGATACTGGGCCGCCCTGGAATATCCCGCGCAGACAGAACGTTTCCCCACAAGCGCGCTGTAGATGTTCTGATTGTCCGGTGCATTTTCATCATAGTCCACGGTATTGACAATATACTCGTAGACATAACGGATCTTTTCATAGTCCGAGGCGTCCGCCCCGACCCCCGCCATGCATTCCTGCACAGCCGCATCGATCTGCGCCTGCCGCGCATCCTTCTCTGAAGCCGTGCATGTGTACCCCGGTGACATCTCCGTGTAATCCTCATAGATGGTCATCCGCGAGGTCCCGTCGCACCAGAAGAGTTCCGGCCGGTCATAGAGCAGATACTCATAGATCCTGCCTGCATCGTCCTGCTTTCCCGCGTGGATCCGGATCGTCTCTTCCATCCCGGTCACGCCCTGCAGGATCTCCCGGTACACAGTCTGCTCCGCCTCGGAGAGCTGCTGATAATAGAAATCACCCGCCACCTCCTCCGCAGTGACCGTCAGCTCCGGGAACTCCACCTGCTGTTCTCCCGTCAGGCTCACCGTCTCCGCAGTCCTCATCCTCTCCAGCAGGAGATGCCCTCCCGCCGCTGCCAGAACGCCCATCAGCAGCAGGACACAGAATGCCCCTGCGATTTTTGGAAATATTCTTCTTCGTCTCCGTCGTCTTCTCCTTCTCGCCATGCTTCTCCTCTCTGCCGTCCGGCACAGCGGACCGCCGCAATATCCGCCGATCCTTTTCAGATCTGTCTGCCGGACGTTTGTATCAGTTATGTCAGTTCTGCGATCCGCGACACGCCCACATAGATCTCGGAAATCTTATACCACGTCCTGTAGTCCACCGTCCCCGTCACAGGAAGCCCAAACACGGACTGGAACTCTCTCACTGCATTCTCCGTGGCAGGTCCGAAGATCCCGTCCTCAGCGATCTTCGGGAGCGCCGGATAAGCGCCTGCGATCACATTCAGCTCCTCCTGCATCTGGCGCACCTTGTCTCCGCTGGATCCCTGCTCCAGCGTGTAGCCCGGCCAGGAAGCGGGAATGCCCGAGATCTCCTGGGCGGTGTTGATGTACATATCGTCCCCGTAGAAATACCGCAGGATCTCGATCGCAGAATAGCCCTGGTCACCCAGCTCCTTGGCTCCCCACTGGGTCATCCAGTTGGGACAGGTCACTCTTCTGCCGTCGCAGTACTGGGTCAGGATGGGCTGACGCACATTCGGTCTGGAAAGATAATTTGCGAACAGCTCATCCACGATCACAGATATTGTATCATAAACATTCCGTTCCGGGATCCATTTCTGGTCAAATGCTGTCGAAGAAGTGATCGTAAAGTCATATCCGCGGTTCCTGTACCACTCCGTGTAGACCCGGTTCAGGGTGAAGGACATGATCGCCAGCACGTTCGCCCGTATGGAGTTTTCCGGCCAGGTGGCATAGATCTCACTGGATGCGACATTCTTGATATAGTCCTTGTATTTCACATAATGATTCGTGGCTGTGGTATCCCGCGGGGAACCGTCATGTACTACGATATACTCCGGCACGACCACCCTGCTCAGGACGATCTCCCCCGACTCGTTCGACGGCTTGATCTCATCCTCCGCGATCTTGGGCGGATACTCCCCATACAAAGTATGGGCAGGGATGACAAATACTTCTTCCTCTTCCCTGCCCACATCGCTCGGTCTCATCCTCACGTTCTGGATCGCCCTGACATTGGCCAGTATCTCTGCCCCGGCGATGCTCACCGGCTCGAACCCCGGAGCGCTGACGTCCAATGTATATTCTGAATAGGGCTGTCTCTCATTATTCGGATCCAGGCTCCATTCCTCGGGCGGGGCGTCCAGCTCCAGCACCTCCGTCTGGCCGGAGGAATCTGTCCCCACTCTCTCCAGCGTGCTCTCGGGAACTCCGGTATAAGATATGGATATACGCGCATCCGCTATAGGGCGTCCGCCCGCAGTGGATGTCACATTGATCTGGAGTTCCCCTTTGTCCGTGGCTTCCTGCATTGCTCTTATATGTGCCATCTGCGTCTCCTGCATCTGTCTCTTATCTTTTTCATTATATATGGAGTGAGCAGGATTTAGAACAGTGTATCAGATTGTTTTAAGCCTGTCATTCACTTAATGAGAATCTTATTTTTGCAGTTCTTTTAGAATAGCAGATGCGGATCCTGCGTAGCGTTTAATAGGGGACAAAATTTCCTATTAGATAAAAAGGCCTGCCCGCGCAGACCTTTTTCTACCTTATATCCTGTCTCAGAACAATTTCACGATATCATTAAACATGACGACCACCATCAGCACCATCAGCGCCGCGAATCCGGCAAAGTGCACCATGCCTTCCTTCTCCGGCGGGACGCGCTTTCTGCGCACCGCCTCGATGATGAGGAACACGAGCCGTCCTCCGTCCAGTGCCGGGATCGGAAGCAGGTTCATGATCCCTAAGTTCGCCGTCACCAGTACGCCAAAGTTCAGCATGTTCAGGATAACCGCCGCGATCCCGGAAGGAGCCGACGCCTGGTAGACGCTGTCCACCGCGGATACGATGCCCACAGGACCTGACATATCCTTGATCCCCAGCTGCCCTGTGACAAGCATGCGGAGACTGTCAAATGTATAGTTGATCCAGTACTTTACTGTATAAACTCCGTATTGGAACGCCCCCAGTATCCCCGGCTTTACAACCTCACCGGACGTTACGCCGAGCTTCGGAGTCGCATCTCCCTCAAGCTGCCGCGGTTCGATCACCGCAGTGTACTCCTCGCCGTCTCTCTCATAGACGACCTCAAGGGAAGTCTCATTCGGATGCGTCAGTGTATAGAGGCTCACGTCATCCCAGATGTGGACGTTCCTGCCGTTGATCTCCTTGATCACATCGCCAGCCTGCATACCCTGCTCGGCGGCAGAGTATCCCTCGCTTACCCCGCTGATCTCTGCCGGGCGGTATCCGACAGAAAGGATGATGATCACACAGAAGATCCATGCCAGGATCAGATTGAACGCGGGACCAGCAGCGATGACTGAGATCCTCGCCCATACCGACTTGCTGTTAAAGCTTCCCTCCGACATATCGTCCGCATCGTCCTCTCCCATCATACATGCTCCGCCGAATGGGAGGAGCTTGAGTGAGAACTTTGTTTCCCCGATCTGCTTTCCGATCAGCGTCGGTCCGAGACCTAAGGAGAACTCATCCACCCGGATCCCGTTTGCCTTTGCCAGGAGAAAATGTCCCAGCTCATGAAAGATAAGGATAAAACTGAATAGTAGGATTGCAATTATAATGCCCATTGATTACCACCTGTTTTTAATAAATTGATATGTTTCCTGCTCTGTCTTTAGTATCTCTTCCACTGTAGGATCCTCGATATTTTTATGGTTCTCCATACACGCCTGTATGATCTCCGGGATCTGCAGATAGCCAATCTTCCGGTCGAGGAACATGGCCACTGCCCTCTCGTTTGCCGCATTCAGGACCGTGGGCAGGGAGCCTCCCCTGCGTCCCGCCTCATACGCCAGCTTAAGCCCGTAGAATGTCTCCATATCCGGCTTTTCAAACGTGATCTGCTGAAGCGCTGCGAAGTCCAGCCTGTCTCCCGGCAGATACCGTCTCTCCGGATAGTACAGAGCGTACTGGATCGGAAGCTTCATATCCGGCGTCCCGAGCTGCGCGATGACCGCGCCGTCCTCGTACTCCACCATAGAGTGGATGATACTCTGCGGCTGCACCACCACCTGGATCTGGTCCACGGTGACGCCGAACAGCCATTTCGCCTCGATCACTTCGAGGCCCTTGTTCACCATAGTGGACGAGTCGATGGTGATCTTTCTTCCCATCTCCCAGTTGGGATGCTTCAGGGCATCCTCTACCTGGATATTCTTGAGCTCTTCTCTCTTCTTCCCGCGGAAGGGACCGCCTGATGCGGTCAGCAGGATCTTGTGCAGCGCCTTTCTCTGCCCGCCCTGAAGGGACTGGAAGATGGCGCTGTGCTCGCTGTCCACCGGGAGGATGGACACGCCCCGCTCTTTCGCGAGGGGCATGATGATATGTCCCGCTGTGACAAGAGTCTCCTTGTTTGCCAGCGCGATATCCTTCCCCGCCTTGATTGCCTCGATGGTGGGAAGGATCCCGATCATCCCCACGATCGCCGTCACCAGGATCTCTGACTCCGGCACAGCCGCCACTGAGAGCAGCCCGTCCATGCCTGATACGATCTCGATATCCATATCGCGTACGCGGCTCTTAAGCTCCGCCGCCCGCTCTTCCTTCCACACAGCCGCCAGCTTCGGCCTGAACTCCCGGATCTGCTGCTCCAGCAGGTCGATGTTATTCCCCGCCGCCAGCGCAGTCACTTCGAGGTCCCCGTTGGTCCTGACGATCTCCAGTGTCTGGGTGCCGATGGAACCGGTAGAACCCAGGATTGCAATTTTCTTCATCTCTTCTGTACCTCCCTGCGTGACTCATCAGAGGAACAGCGCCAGATAATAGATGATGGGCGCTGTGAAGATCACGCTGTCGAACCGGTCAAGGATCCCGCCGTGTCCCGGGATCAGCTTTCCGTAGTCTTTGATATTGTGATAGCGCTTGATGGCGGACGCCGCAAGGTCTCCCACCTGAGAGATCGCCCCGCCTGCCGCGCCGATGATCGCATAGGAGAGGATGTCCGCTCCCGCATTTCCCCAGTGGTTGATCGCCAGGCCGTAGAGCACGCCGATCAGCGCCGCTCCGAGGATCCCGCCGATCCCGCCCTCGACTGATTTCTTCGGGCTCAGGACAGGCGCCATCTTATGCTTCCCGATGAGCATCCCCACACAGTAGGCGCAGGTATCGCATCCCCAGGAACAGATAAACACGAGCCAGACTGTGTAAACGCCTCCCGGAAGGATCCTTGTCTGATAGATATAGGACAGCATCATCGCCACATAGAATACGCCGAAAAATGCCGCCATGATCTGCTGGGTATTGTATTTTGGATAGGCGAACACCAGCACTGCCATCTGGCAGATCAGGTACGCCATGAAAAGCATCATGAACCAGTTGAGCTTCTCTCCCGGGAGAAGAGGCTCAAAATACAGGAGCGCATAGTAGAGCACCGCGAACGCATAGCCCACGATCCCCGGCGCCTTTTTCTCGATCGCAAACACCTTGTACAGCTCTGTCATGCCGATCAGGCTGATGGCGAGCAGCACCAGGAACAGGAGATTTCCTCCTGTGATCACTGTGACGAGAGCAATGATCACCAATAGTATTCCGCTTAACAACCTTGTTTTAAACATGCCTTATTCCTCCTCCACTCCGCCGAAGCGTCTGTGCCTGTGATTGTACTCTTCCACTGCTTTCACGAGCTCATCCTTCGTGAAATCCGGCCAGGGCACATCCGTAAAGTAAAACTCCGCATACGCGAGCTGCCAGAGCAGATAGTTGGAAAGCCTCTGTTCCCCGCTCGTGCGGATCATCAGATCCGGATCCGGTATGCCATGTGTGTCCAGATAGGATTCAAACACGGACTCATCGATCTTATCCGGATCCAGCTTCCCAGCGGCGCAGTCCTGCGCCATCCGCCTCGCCGCCCGGGTCATCTCGTCACGGCTGCCGTAATTCAGGGCGATCGTAAAGTTCAGGCCTCCGTTGCCCACGGTGGCTGCCTCAAGCTCGCCGATCCTCTTTTTGATATCCTCGTCCAGAGGCTCGATATCTCCGATCACACGGACCTTCATATCATTCTTCGCCGCTGTCTTAAGACACGTCTTCATATAATTGCGGAGCAGCTTCATCAGCGCGTCCACCTCGTCCTTCGGGCGATTCCAGTTCTCCGTGGAAAACGCATATACAGTCAGGTACTTGATCCCCATCCGCCATGCTTCCTCGCAAATCCGCTCTACGTTCTTGCTCCCCTGGGCATGTCCGTAGTTTCTCGGCATTCCCTTTGACTTGGCCCATCGCCCGTTTCCGTCCAGAATAATAGCCACATGCTGCGGTATTTTCATCCTCTTTTTCCTCTCTATACCTGTTATTTCCGCTCATAGAAACAGAGGGAGCCTTAAGATTAAGCCTCCCTCTGTTCCCGTCTGATCTAAACTGTCATGATCTCCTTTGACTTAGCCTCGACCATCTTATCGATCTTCTCGATATATTTGTCTGTGATCTTCTGAAGTTCATCCTCAAGATCTTTGATCCCGTCCTCGGAGATCTCTGTTCCTTTCAGCTTCTTGAACGCCACGTTGCCGTCGCGGCGGATATTGCGGACAGCTACCTTCGCCGCCTCGCCTTTCTTCTTGACGTCCTTTGCCAGCTCTTTTCTGCGCTCCTCGGTGAGTTCCGGGAACACAAGACGGATCGAGCTTCCGTCATTCGTCGGGTTGATCCCGATGTCTGATGTCATGATCGCCTTCTCGATCGCCTTGAGCATACTCTTCTCCCACGGCTGGATCTGGATCATCCTCGCCTCCGGGACAGATACGTTCGCCACCTGCTGGATCGGAGTCGGCGCTCCGTAGTAGTCAACAGTCAGCTTGTCCAGAACGTGCGGATTCGCACGCCCCGCACGGATCGTCGCCAGCTCGCTGTCCAGATTGTTGATCGTCTTCGTCATCTTGCCGTCATATACTTTTACTTTTTCATTCATATCCTGAGTCCTCCTGCCCTGTTGCTTTTATTTTCGCACACCTTCCCATTGTGTACGGTTTTCCCGGTCTATACTGTTACTTTTGTTCCTGTAAACTTGCCGCTCATCGTCTCCACGATGCTGTTCTCTTCGTTCAGCCCGAACACCAGCATCGGCATCTTATTCTCCAGGCAGAGGATAGACGCCGTCAGGTCTACTGCCGCCAGCTGCTTATCGATCACTTCCTGGATGGATACCTCGTCGTACTTTACTGCATCCGGGTTTTTCTTCGGATCGCTGTCATAGATCCCATCAATCGCCTTTGCAAGGAGCATCGCATCCGCCTCGATCTCGATTGCACGCAGCACGGCTCCTGTATCAGTCGAGAAGTACGGGTGCCCTGTCCCCCCTGCGAAGAAGATCACCTTGCCGGACTCCAGTGCCTCAACTGCCGCATCCTTGGAGAAAAGGGAGGTGAAAGATCCGCACACAAACGGGGTGAACACCTCTGTCTTCATCCCGACATACCGGAAGATATCCGAGACATAGATACAGTTCATCACTGTCGCCAGCATCCCGATCTGATCCGCCTTCGTGCGGTCGATCGTCTCGCTCGTCCTTCCTCTCCAGAAGTTGCCTCCTCCGGTCACGATCGCGACCTGGATGCCGTCGTCTACAAGCTGCTTCACCTGCTTCGCAACGCCGATGCAGGTAGCCTCGTCAAATCCTGTCTTCTTCTCTCCTGCAAGGGCCTCTCCGCTCAGCTTCAATAATATTCTCTTCATACTGTATGGCTCCTTTGATTTACTAAATTGAAGTATAACATAAGTTTTCTAATTTGTCATGTATATATCCCGCATCTCTCTCATCTGTCATCACGGTCAGCTTATCGCCCGCCATCAGCTCTGTCTTTCCCCGGGGGATCCGCTCTTTTCCGTCCCTCTCCAGAGACACGAGGAGACAGTTGTCCGGCCAGTCGATATCCATGACTCTCTGCCCTTCCAGCGCAGAGCCGCCCAGGATGACGAACTCACTCAGCATCTTCTGTCCGCCTGCGCGTGAGCCGCGTTTTTCTCCTCTGCCTTCCAGTATCCTTCCCAGCAGGCTTTCGTAGATCGGCTCCGACTTAAGGAGCGTCGCCGTGATATATGCCGCCACGGACACGATCGCAAGGGAGAGCATCTGGCTGACGGTTCCTGACATCTCAAAGAGAAGTATGATCCCCGTGATCGGCGCCCGGACGATGGCTGTGAAAAATCCCGCCATGGCCAGCAGGACGAAATTATTGATATAGACCGGGTCCAGCCCGAAAAACTCGACTCCAGCCATGGAGAAAGCGCCTCCGATCAGCGCGCCCAGGATCAGCAGCGGGAAGAAGATGCCTCCCGGAGCTCCCGATCCGAAGCTGACCGCCGAGAAAAGCAGCTTCACCACAAATGTAAGAAGGACCAGCTTAAGTCCCATCTCTCCCTCTGTCAGAGAGACGATCAGATTTCCTCCGCTCCCCAGCACGGACGGCATGACAAGCGCGATGATCCCCGCCGCCAGGAAGGCGATCACCAGCCGGCCCGTTTCATTTAAGAACGACGGCTTCTTGTAAAGCTCCTGTGCCTTGAGCATCAGTTTATTGTAGAGTGCCCCCATGACTCCGAGTACCGCACCCAGAAGGATCAGCATCCAGTAGTACTCCTGGGGCAGCACATGCTCCAGCCGGAACTGGAACACCGGATCCAGGCCGATGATATAGGAGGAGATGTAGTCCGCAGTCACAGACGCCGTCATCACGGAGATGAGGATACTGACCGAAAATCCCTTATGTATCTCTTCGAGTGCGAACATCATTCCCGCCAGAGGCGCATGGAATGCTGCCGCCAGTCCGGCGCTCGCCCCGCATGTCATCAGGTATTTCTCCTCTGTCTTTCCCCGGTCCAGCAGACGCGAGACACCCTGCCCTGTCATGGCTCCAAGCTGGATGGACGGGCCTTCCCTGCCCAGAGACAGGCCGCCCAGCAGGCACAGGAAGCCTCCCAGGAACTTGGCGGGCAGCACCCGCTTCCAGTTCTCGCTCAGCTTCCCAAGGATCTCCCCCTCCACCTGGGGGATCCCGCTTCCCGATATCATGGGCTCCCACTTCACCAGCTTTCCGACGATCAGCGCCAGCAGCACGAGCACGGCAAACCATCCTGCGATCCGGAGAGGACTGCCGTCGATAAATGCAAGGATCTGATCCAGCGCGTCTCCTGCAAATGTCAGCGCAAGCCGGTACAGCAGGACAACAAGACCGCCTGCCGCCCCGACAAGGAGCGCTTCACCGATCAGGATGACCGGGAGCCGGTTCGCCCTTTTTATTGTATAAGATGTATTTTTCTTCATTCCCAGACTCCTTTCCCCCAAGTACGGATTTTTCTATAACCATCCTTATATGATTAGTTCATGCCCGCCTGCTGCCCTCATGAGTGCGGTATGAACAGTAATCCTTTATAATATCAGCATGGAGAACAGTACCGTGACGATCCCGCAGATCCCGATGGCAAGGCCGCTCATGGCGCCCTCCACCTCACCGATCTCGATTGCCTTGGAAGTCCCCACAGCATGGCTGGACGCTCCGATAGCCAGTCCTGCCGCCACCGGATCCTTGATGCGGAAAAGCCGGATCAGATACGGCGCCAGGATGCTCCCGAGGATCCCCGTGCCGATGACCGCAACAACCGTGACAGGCACGACTCCGCCTGCCGGCTCCGAGATGCTCACCGCGATCGGCGTTGTCACCGACTTCGGAAGGAGGGATACCGTCAGGCTGTCATCCAGTCCGAACAGCCTGCACATCCCGTAAACGCTCGCCATAGAAGCCGCTGATCCCGCAGCGCAGCCTGCAAGGATCGGCAGCCAGTATTCTTTCAATATATTGATCCTTGTGTAGATCGCCGCCGCCAGACACGCCGTGGCCGGCGCCAGGAACATGTTGATGATCTCCCCTCCCACATTATAGGACTCATATGGGATCCCGAAGATCAGCAGCACGCCCGAGACGATCACGATCGCAACGATCAGCGGATTGCACACCGGCGTCTTCAGCTTCCGGTTCAGCTTTACGCCGATGCCGAAGGCGATCACGCTCAGCCCCACCCCGAAATAAGGCGATGCGAACAGCTCACTCATCTCTCTTCTCCTCCTTTCTCCGGTTCATCAGGCGGATCGTAAACGTGACGGTATACGCTGTCACCGCAAATGTCACCACTGTAGAGACGACACAGATCACGATGAGCTGTATAACTGAATTTTTCAGCACATCGAAATAATTGATGATGCTCACCCCTGCCGGGATAAAGAAAAAAGCCATGTTCTCCAGCAGGAAATCTGCCTTCTCCTGGATATGCTCCATCTTGAGGATCCCGGCCATCAGGCAGATAAGGAGCAGTATCATGCCTATAACGCTCGCCGGGAATGCAAACGGGAGTATTTTCTCAATCACCAGGCTCACCCAGCACACGGTAAAAATAATCCCGATCTGTTTGATGATCTTCATAGTTTCGACTTCCTCCGATCGATTTATTCACCACACAGAAAATCATAAAGATTTTCTGCACAACAGACAATAAAATACCACTCTGTCCCCAAAACTGTCAACAGAAATGATTTTTCTATGATAAATTATTGACAATATTCCCGGAATGATTTATGATACATATGTTTTCGCACTTTAAACAACTAAAATTTTACAGTGTGAAGTTGTTATTGATAATTTTATCACCTATTTTTTACAAACACTGGAGGACTGCTAAGATGATTATTGTATTAAAACCACACACTACTGAAGAAAATATATCACGCGTAGAAAACCTTGTAAAGAACCGCGGACTGGACACGCACGTGGTGCGCGGTACGGAGATGACGATCATCGGCTGTATCGGAGACACGACTCTGATCGATCCGAGACTGTTCGAGGTCGACAGCAGCGTCGACAAGGTCATGCACGTACAGGAGCCGTATAAGCTTGCAAACAGGGCCTTCCATCCGGAGGATTCCGTGATCGACGTGTCCGGCGTCAAGATCGGCGGCGGCCATCTCGGCCTGATCGCGGGTCCCTGCTCTGTAGAATCTTTTGAACAGGTTCTGGAGATCGCGAAAGCAGCCAAGGCGTCCGGCGCCAACCTTCTGCGCGGCGGCGCGTTCAAGCCGAGGACCAGCCCGTACTCCTTCCAGGGACTTGGCCTGGAGGGTCTTGACATCCTCTGCGCGGTCAGGGAAGAGGTTGGTCTCCCGATCGTGACAGAGCTCATGTCCCCGCAGTATCTGGACGTCTTCAACGAGAAGGTGGACCTCATCCAGATCGGTGCCCGCAATATGCAGAACTTTGACCTGCTCAAGCAGCTCGGACAGGTGGACCGCCCGATCCTCTTAAAGCGCGGTCTGAACGCTACCTACGAGGAGTGGATCATGTCCGCAGAGTACATCATGGCGGCCGGAAACGAAAACGTGATCCTCTGCGAGCGAGGCATCCGCACCTTCGAGACGTATACGAGAAACACGCTCGATCTGCAGAGCATCCCTGTCCTTCACAAAAAGACACACCTCCCGATCGTCGTGGATCCGAGCCATGCGGGAGGAAAATGGTGGCTTGTAGAGCCTATGGCAAAGGCAGCGGTTGCCGCAGGGGCCGACGGCCTGATGGTAGAAGTGCACAACAATCCGGAATGCGCGCTCTGCGACGGCGCACAGTCACTGAAACCGGAGAAATACGACACTCTGCTTAAGCAGGTGCGTCAGATCGCCGAAGTCGTCGGAAAGATCCTGTGATCATTCTTGGTGATCGAAAAAGGACTCCTGCCCGGAGGACATTTTTATAGAAGAAATAAGGTGTCAGGTTTTTCTGCTTCCTGACACCTTTTCCTGCATTTTAAGAAGGAGGTTCATCTCATGAAACTGACAGTCAATCTCGGTGAAAACAGTTATCCCATCTATATTGAAAACGGGATCCTGGGCAATGCCGGCTCTTATATCTCCGAAGTCTTCAAGGGAAAACGCATCATGGTCATCTCGGACGACAATGTATTCCCTCTGTACGGACAGCAGCTGCTCGGATCGCTGAAAGACTACGAATGCCATACCCTTGTCCTGCCCCACGGAGAGCCTACGAAGAGTTTTCAGACTCTGCCGAGGATCTACACTGCTCTCCTGGACGCCAGGCTGACCCGGAGCGACCTCGTCATCGCCCTCGGCGGCGGAGTCATCGGCGATCTTGCCGGTTTCGCCGCTGCAAGCTATCTCCGCGGGGTCAAGCTGATACAGATCCCCACCTCTCTCCTCGCCCAGGTGGATTCTTCTGTGGGCGGAAAAGTGGCGGTGGATCTTCCCCAGGGGAAAAATCTCGTAGGAGCTTTCTACCATCCGAAGATGGTGCTCATCGATCCCCTCGTGCTTGAGACTCTTCCCCCGCACTTCATCAGCGACGGGATGGGCGAGGTCATCAAGTACGGCTGCATCAAGGATGCAGAGCTCTTCCTCACACTCTGCTCCTGCCGCTCCTTCGCTGGTCTGAAGCCGGAGCTTCCCTCCGTCATCGCCCGCTGCGTGGATATCAAGCGCACTGTCGTGGAGGCCGACCAGTTCGATACCGGTGAAAGGATGCTCCTGAACTTTGGACACACTCTCGCCCACACGATCGAGCAGCATTACTCCTATGAGAGAGAGAGTCACGGCGAGGCTGTGGGCATCGGAATGTACCAGATCACGAAGATGGCGGAAGAGAAAGGGCTGACTGAGCCGGGCTGTGCAGATCAGATCCTCAAAGCCCTTGAGATCTACGGACTGCCCTCCGCATCCGGGCTGCCGGTCTCCGCCCTTACCGAAGCCATCTCACTGGACAAAAAGAACCTGAACGGGCACCTCAACGTGGTCCTTCTCCGCAGGATCGGAGACAGCTATGTATACCCCACCGATGTGTCCTTCTTCGGCTCTGCCGGAGAGATCTGATCACAGCACCTTCCAAGGGTCTTCCTCCCCTGCTTCCCTGAGCAGGCAGCTCTCGATCGAGTGCTTCACCATATCGCTCACAGCCTGATCCGTATAGAACGCCATATGAGGCGTCACGACCACGTTTGGGAAGCCCCGGAGGATATACAGATCTCTTTTGCTGAGAATATCGGACTTCAGATCATAATAGTACAGCCCGAACTCATCCTCGATCACATCCAGACCCGCAGCGCCCACCTTTCCTGACTCGATGCCCTCGATCAGCGCCTTCGTATCGATCAGCCCGCCGCGCGCCGTGTTCACGATGACGACGCCGTCCTTCATCTTCTCCAGCGCCTTCCTGTCGATGAGATGGAAGTTCTCCTCCTCCAGCGGCATATGCAGCGTGATCAGGTCGCACTCTCTGAATATCGTGTCCAGATCTGCATACTGCGCATGCTCTTTCACGGATTCATTCTCATACTTGTCATACGCATAGATCCGGCATCCGAATCCGGAGAGATCCCGGATGACCGCCCTTCCGATCCGCCCGGTCCCGAGCACGCCCACCGTAAAGTTCGGCAGCTCTCTTCCCTGGATCCCCGGCAGTGAGAAGTCATTGACCTCCGCCCTCTGCATGATGCGCTTCATCTTCCGGATAGACATTAGGATGAGCATCACCGTATAATCCGCCACGCATTCCGGCGAATAGGACACGTTGCTCACGCTGATGCCGAATTTCTCTGCCGCCGCCAGATCTACATGGTCATATCCGATCGTCCTCGTAGAGATCATCTTTACTCCCAGCTCATGGAAGCGCTCCATCAGCTCTGCATCGATCTTCGATGTGATAATACTCACATACTTATACCCTTCCGCCAGATGTGCATTCTCCAATGTCGGCGCGTCTGTACAGATTCCCAGCTCCACGCCGTACTCTTCTGCAAATTTCTGAAAATACTCTGCTTCATCAAATTCTCTGTAATTGTATACAAAAATCTTCATCTTCGTCATCTCACTCCTGCTTCCTTATCATCTGCCGGCCGCCCTTCAGCTGACGCTTTTTCAGCGGCTGGGCGTCCACACTCACTGAATAAATCCGTAATGCCTCAGCGCATGGGCGAGCCCGCCCTCTTCTACCTTCCCCGTCACGTATTCTGTATACGGATCAAGGACCGGAGAATGAGCCCCCATGGCGATCGCGTGGTCTGCATACTCAAACATCGCCAGGTCATTGCTGCTGTCTCCGAATACATAGGCGCGCTCCTTCGGGATCCCAAGATGCTCCAGGATGAACTCGCACGCCGTCGCTTTGGAAAATCCCTTCTGGATCACCTCATACGTGCTGCCGCCCCGGTCGATTGCCTCCATATCCTCCTCTATATAATCTAAAAATGTCTTTAGATTGCTCTCCCTATCGCTGTAAACAAAAAGCTTGTCATAGGTAAAGCCGCCGCGCTCCAGTGTCTCCCCCATTGCCATGCCCCGGGATCTGAAATATCTTCTTGACTGCTCCAGGTTTTCAAAGCGGCTGGTCCGTTCCGGGAAATAGACATCCTCTCTCCCCTCTGCAACACAGTCCAGCCTGCATTCAATGGCTTTTTTGATGATCGCTCTCCCCCGTTCCTCGGGCAGCTCATGCTCAAACAAAAGTTCCTCCCCGTAGAGGAGATATGTCCCGCAGCCGCACAGATACCCGTCAAACTTCAGCCGCCGTATCTCCGCCGGGACACTGCACACCGTGCGTCCTGTATTGATAAAAAGGAGATGCCCCGCCGCCTGCGCCGCCTTCAGCGCCCTGGCTGCGTCCTCCGGTATCTCTCTTGTGATCTCGCTTAAGATCGTGCCGTCAATATCAAAAAATAAAACTGATTTCTCCATTTCATATACTCCTGCCAAAAGTTTTCCATAACACTTTATCACTCTTTCCTGAAAATGTCCACATTGGCATGATCCTCCATCTCCCATCATATACTGTTTAAAAACCAGGAGTTCCTCTCTTTGTCCCATGAAACACGCTGCGATCTCGAAATCGATCTGTTTTTTTAAAAAGTATATCCTTACCAGGAAAACTGTAAACCTTCTCCTCCTGTTTATTCTCGCCTATTCCCTCGGCGCTGCCGCCGGATCAGTGGAAAAGCATTTCAGCTCTGCTGCTTCCTCCTCATCGTTTCCTGAGGAAGAATCCGCCGCCGTCTCCGCAGAGGGGAACTGGGGCTTGAGTTTCCAGGAAGACGGCCAGCCCCCGGTGGGCAACGCTGACTTTGAGGAACTGGCACAGTATGACGCATATTACGCGGAAGACACAGACGAAAAAGTGCTGTATCTGACCTTCGATGCAGGGTATGAGAACGGGAACACCGAGGCGATCCTTGACGCCCTGAAGAAGCATGGCGTACAGGCCACCTTCTTTGTGGTCGGCACGTACATAGAGTCAGAGCCTGACCTGATCTGCAGGATGGTTGAGGAAGGACACACAGTCGGCAATCACACCTGGCATCATCCTGACATGTCTCAGATGGCGACGATGGACGCTTTCCGCAAAGAACTGGAAGACGTGGAAAAAGCCTATCTGGACGTGACCGGACAGGAGATGACCAGATACTACCGCCCTCCCCAGGGGAAATATAATGAGGCCAATCTTCAGATGGCGCAGGAGCTCGGATATAAGACATTTTTCTGGAGTCTCGCCTATGTAGACTGGTATGAGGATGACCAGCCGACAAAGGAAGAGGCCTTCGAGAAGCTGCTCGGCCGGATCCACCCCGGAGCCATCGTCCTGCTCCACAGCACCTCATCCACCAACGCTGAGATCATGGATGAGCTGCTGACGAAATGGGAGGAGATGGGATATACGATAAAACCGCTTGAGGAAATGACCGGATAGAATGCGGGGAAATGCCACAGAACGCTTTTCTGCATGGCAGTCCTCCTCATAGGCGGTCCTCCTCATACATCAGGATACAGAAAAAGCGCCATGATCGCTATGGATCATGGCGCCCCGTCCGGACCGCCTGTATCTGTTCACGGACGGTCCTTTCTTTTTCTCCGGCAGTTTAACTTCTGCCGTTCATATTTTCAGCTTATTTCCTGCGCTGTCTTCTTCTGATCATGACGATAACAAGAGCTGCCGCTCCTGCTGCCAGGATCACCAGGACTGCGTACAGAACGATCGGCGCATTATCTCCGGTCTTGACAGATGAATTGTTCTTGCTTCCGTCATTCTTATCGGAATCCTGTCCGCCGCTGCCCGGCTTCTCGCCGTCGCCCGGTTTTACAGTCGTCTTCTCCAGACCGTCGATCGCTGCCTGCAGTCCGGACACCGCATTGTCCACGTCATCCTTCTCTGCGTTCGGGTCAGCCATCACTGCTTTCGCACTTGCAAGAGCCGCACGGAATGCCGCTGCCGTCTCTGCCGTATAGCCGCTCAGATCCATGCCCTCAGCCTCTTTGATGAGATCTTCCAGCTTGTCCTTATCCGGGATCTCTCTCAGTCCGAAGATCGCATTCTGCAGCGCCGCGTATGCGGAGTCTGCTTCCGCCTGCACTGCCCCTTCGTCTGCCAGGACAGCTCTTGCGCCTTCCAGCGCCGCCTTGAACGGTTCTGCCGTAGCCGGCGTAAACTCGTCGATCCTGCCTTCGTATTCTGCTGCGTCGTCAACCAGCTTCTGAAGCCTTGACTTGTCTACCGGGATCTTTTCCAGCCCGTCTACTGCCGCCTGAAGAGCATCCCTTGCAGCATCGATCTCTTCCTGAAGTGCATTCTCATTTGCGAGCACCTTTTCCGCTGCTGCCAACGCATCCTGTACAGCCTTCACCGTCTCATCCGTGTACACGCCTTCCAGCTGCATTCCCTTCACAGCGTCTGCAAGGACCTTCAGGTTTTCACTGTTTCCTGTATAGCCCAGCTTGTGGACCATATCCAGAAGAGCGTCATATGCGGCGTCGATCTCTTCCTGAGATGCATATTCTTTCGCAATTACTGCTTCTGCCTCTGCCAGTCTCGCCTCAAACAGTTCTTTGACCGCCGGGACAACATACTGGTAGTCATCCTGCTCTTTCTGAGTATATGCGTAGTCGATCAGTGCCTGCAGATCCGTCTTATCGCCCTGCTCTGCCATGACTGCCTTGTCTACGACTGTGTAGTCGGTTCCGTCATTCACGACTGTGAGCGGGATCTCCTTCACGATCTCGCCTGCCGTTACTCTAACCAGATACTCGCCTGTCACCACGTTCTTGAACTTATAGTTTCCTAATGCGTCTGTTGTGGTAGACTTGAGCTCCTCTCCGTTCGTGCTGAGCAGCTCGACCTTCACGTTTTCGATCGCCGTATTATTTCCATCGACCACCCGTCCCGCAACATTTCTCAGTTCTCCTGTCGGGAGATCATAGGATGTCACTTCTACGTTGTCGACGTATACTGTATGGCTGTTTCTCGTATTCAGTCCGATCCAGCCTGCGTCCATCGGCATACCGTCCATCACGTTGCTGAATACCTCTGTGCCGTTTACCCAGAGAGTAACGCGGTTGTCCACGATCTCAGCCTTCAGATGCATCGTCCTGCCTGCGTCGAACGAATCTCCTGTGTACATTGACGACCAGCTGTTTCCTGACTTGCCCCAGTACTCTGAGAAGTACTGATTCTTTGAATCGCCGACGCCCACATACACGCGGTTATTCATATCCTGTGCTCTCAGAAGGATACCGATACGGATTCCATCCCTCTCAGATCTGAGATCCATCTCCACGCATCCGTTCTTGAATGTCGGAGCCTCTGTCTCGTATACATTGGTGTGTCCGCCCGGGAAGATGATCTTGGTCTCTCCGTTCTGGACAGCGATCGTTGTGCTCGACGTATTTCCAGAAAGGTTGTCCCATGTCTTCACGCCGTCTTCATAGTCGTTCGAATAATCTGCCTCGTCCCTTGTAAGCGGCGGGAGCATCGTATCCACAACTGTCTTGTCGCCTTTTGCCACTGTCACATCCTTGGTCACGCTGTCGTAGCCTTCCTTCTCGAATGTCATCGTGTAGGCTTTTGTAACCACTTCTTCAAATGCATAGAATCCATCTGCATCTGTCGTCGCCGTCTGGTCTCCGAGTGTTACCGTGACGCCCTCCTCAGGCTCGCCCACTGCAGTGACCGTACCCTCGACGCGGGTCATCTCTGTCTTCATCGTGAAGTCAAGCACTGGCTCAAGTTCTTCTTCTGAAGCTGTAAGCGTCTGCGTGTTTGTAGAGAATACGCTGCTCTCTGCGGTGATCCTTCTCTCGCCCAGCGCTACGCCCGGAAGCACATAATGGCCGTTGCCGTCTGTTGTTGTCTTAACGCCGTTGTCAGCAGAGATCTCAACATCCGGAACTGCTGTTCCAGCCTCGTCTTTCACAGATCCGCTGAGCGTCACTGCGATAACCTCAAGGCCTTCTACTGCTTTTTCCAGAGCTGCCGTTGTGTTATCAACTGTCTCCTGGGATGCCGACGCGTCGTCCAGCACCTTCTCTGCTTCTTCCATAGCCTTCGTAAACTCGGTCCAGGAATCTGCACTGTAGTTTACTTCATATCTTCCGCTGTTTGCATTTACCAGCTCGTCAAGCTCTGTCTTATGAGCTGCGGATTTTTCAATTACAAGGTTGTCAAGAATGAAATCCTTATATCCGCCGAAATCTGCCGCTCCGCCGCCGGTGCCCTGTGTATCTGCCGGCGTGTTGGTCGAATAGATACCGATCCAGGACTGGTTGCCCGGTTCTCCGGTCAGCCTGAATGTAAATGTCTGCGGCTCAGCGTTCTCAAGATCCGTTGCCTGAAGCTCGTACAGCTCAATATTGTTTCTGCTGTACTCGCCGTTTCCTACTGCAAACGCATAGGTGTTCTCAGATCCCATCTCGTACTGGAAGCTGATGTGATATGTCTCGCCTTCCTCAAAACGATAGTTCTGCGGGATCGTCTGATAGATCAGGTTATTATATCCCGAAAGCCCGTTTGTCTTGACCGACCAGTCTCCGTCCAGTACATCGTCAAGCTTCTTCACTCCGTACCAGCCCGCCTGTGTATACGGCTCGTGCTTCTCGGAAAGATGCGTCCTGTTGTCTGTGACACCCTCTGCATTTCCGATCACGAACGGGAATAATCCCTGCGGAACCGCTTCGAATGTCTGATACAGCTTGTTCTCCGACTCAAACGGATTGAACTGATTGTCTGTCTCCGTCTCGCCGAACATGTTGTTGACGATCCTTACATCGTCAAAGTATGTCTTGCCTTCTCCTGCTTCGCGTCTCAGTGTCAGAGTCACCTCTCTGCCCTCTTCCGGAGCAGTAAAGAATACATACATATTCTGGAAGTAACTTCCTCCGCCTGCAACCGTCGCATTGTTCGTGTTGTGTGCATAGGACTGCAGATAGTTTCTTGCAATGGAGCGCTCCGTATAGTTGGAGATCACCTCTCCGTCCACGGAAACCTCGATGTATGCTTTCGCATCAGACCGGTTGTCCACTCCTACATATGCCGCATAGCCCTTGCCCGGAACCAGGTCGGTAACTGTCTGAGTCAGAGAAACTTCTCCGTCCTCGCTGCCGACACTCAGCATCATATTGTTTGCAGCGCTTCTGATGATCTCAGCGCTCTCGCCCTTGATATCCCACCACTGCAGTGTGTTGCTGTTGAATCCGGTGTCCACGATATGAGCACCCTTGCTCCATGCGAGCTCTTCGATCTTGATGCCTTCGCCGTAGTCTGCCTTGTGGAGTACATACGGAACAGAAGCCTCTGCCGTGATCGTGATCTGATTTCCATTGATCACAGCGATGTCGTCGCACTCAACATTTCCTGTCTCGGTCAGCTCATAGATATGGGCGCCTTCCCAGCCTTCCGGAAGCTCCCAGGTGGTCGTTCCGCCCTGCTGGTTCCAGTGATAGAGCTTCTGGTCCTTGTCTGCCAGCTCATTTCCGTTGAAATCCCAGAACCACGGGATCAGGTATGTCTCGCCGTCCATGATCTGCCTGCCGTTGAAGTACATATTTCTATGTCTGTAATCTGCGGAAGCTCCGTCTGTAGATTTTCTTTCTACAACGACTGTGTTCTCTTTTGCCTCATCCTGAAGCGTGATCCTCTTTTCCGGAGTCCAGGACGCTCCGCCTACTGTCGTCGGCTCGCCGTTCTCCCACTTCATCACAAGATAGTGCTGCAGGAATTTGGTCGCAAGGTTATCATCGAACAGATTCTGGATGTACGCCTTATAGTCATTGCGTCCCTGCCATCCCTCGAAGTCTTTCATATCATAGCCGCCCAGAAGCGGTTCTACTGCTGCTCCGCCGTAGCTCGGATAATCTCCGACCCATGAGTCCTTCTGATGGTTGCGGATAAACCGTGTGATATAGCTGTTGATACCCTTGGAGGTCGCGCCGCCATAGGTAAGGTCAGCTGCCCAGTGCTGGAAGGTGGAGTCGTACTCGTTTGCATGTCCCCACTCTCCTGCCAGTCTCCAGCCGCAGGTCTGCGTAATCTCCTTCGCCAGCTGACGGCTCGCCCATGTTCCGTTATCGCCTGACTGTCCGTTGCCCCATACGTCGACATAGATGAAGTCCAGATCGTTGTCCTCTCCGCCGAGCGCTTCCCAGAGATCTACGAAACGCTGCTCGCGTCCGTGTCTCAGGTCATAGTCCGCATCGATATTTACGCCCTGGTCCAGCCAGTTCCATCCATAGGAGAGGGTGCCGTCGGCTGATTTTTTCAGCCTGTCTGTCTCAAAATATTTTGACTCCGGATAAGTCTCGGAAGCGTTGACATGGATACCGAATGTTGCACCGATCTCCTTGCCCTGCGCGAGAAGCTTCTTCATCTCCTCTACTCCGCCGATCCTGCGGCCGACATCCGCATAGTTCAGATGTCCGGAATCATGTCCCTCACTTCCATAGCCCTTGAGCAGGATGCTCTGTCCGAGCCCGTCTGTGTTGAGGTATACCTTCTGCGCGTTGTCATAGGTCATCAGGAACGGGTTCTGAGCATGGCTGTTGAAGTTCATTGCAATACGGATCGCTACCCGGTCCGGAACAAGCTCTGCGCCGACCGGATTGTTCATGATCGAACGGTAAGCCACTGCTCCATCCTGCCAGTCGATCACATCGTCGTCGTTCTCATCGCCTGTGATGACGATCTTCGTGGACGGCATCTCGTAATCCTTGTTCTCGATCCTGTGCTCCGCACTCTTCTGATAGGTCCAGTATGTACTGCTCAGACCTGTCTCTTTCACGCCGTCGACTGTGCTGGTGACTGCCGTCACTCTCTGCCAGTCTGCTGTCACATTGTTCTCTGAATTGCTCCAGAGTCCGGCGCTCAATTCATCTGTAGAGACGAATGCGTACATATATCCTCTCTTTCCATCGCTCTGCGCGCTGATCGAAGAATATGTATCGCCGCTCACCGTCGTGTTGTTGGACATGTTCGCGCCTGCAAAATACGCGCCTGTCTGGTTCGCCTTTACTGTTACAAGATTGTGGTTCGGTATCTCCACTGTAAGGAATGTGCCGGCCTCTGCATCGATCTTTGTGATATCGAAGCTCAGCGTATTGTCCTTGACCTCAAGCGCTGCCGTCACGGTTGCACTGATGTCCTGCTCGTCGATCTTCATTGTATAGACAGCTCTGCTCTCGGATTCCTTCGTGTATTCCACTTCCGGAGTCACAAGCACATTGTTCACCTTAAGCTGTGTCAGCTCCTGGGTCTGTCCATAGAACTTCCTGCCGTCTACCTCTCCGCCCTTCATCGTATAGCCCACTACCTGGGGGAATGTATTGGAGATCGCGACTTCCATCTGGTCAGAGGAGATCGTATCATCCCCTTCAAAATCTACGGAAGCTCCTTTTGAAAGAACGATATCGTCGACTGTGATATCCTCTTCCTCTACTGTAATGTCCGCAGATCCTGCCTGGAAGCCTGATTTGGATACAGATATCGTATAGCTGCCGCCTGCGATATCCTCAAAGGTATAAACACCTTCCGCATCTGTCTGCGTAACATTCGTTCCGAGCGCGGCCTCTGCATCTGCAACCGGTGCGCCTTCCTCGTCTACCACGCGTCCTGTCACCGTCACTCTTGCGACTCTGACCTCCTCGTTGTAGACCTCGCCGCGGTCCGCAGTCTGAAGCTCCCATGTATCTGTTCCGTTTTCAGCGATGACATTGCCTTCGCCGTCTTTGATCACTACATCTTTAAAATAGATGTCTGAGAACTCCTTCTGGTTCCATGATCCGATCCTGAAACCAAGCTTTCCGGTCTTAAGGCCGTCGTATGCTTCCTGCGGGATCTGAAATTCCACAGTGTTCTCTCCGGCCGTCACCGTGTAATCTGTGCCGTCCCATTTGATCGTGATCGGCATCTCCTGTCCGGCCTCCGGAGGGGTCGGAAGGTTGTTGATCGTAGGGTAATCGTTGCCGGCGCCCTTATACTCATAGAACCATCCCGTCGCATTGTAGCCGATGGTCATGTAATGCGTATTGTCCGTGATATACGGTCCCACGTTGAATCTTGTCGTCGCCTGGGATCCGCCCGGTTTCATGACAAACGAAAACTCTCCCGCTTCCATTCCTTCGGTGCCCTCGTTTGTGTTCACAAGGATCGCCGCATTCGCGCCGTTGTCATTCGATGTGCTGCTTTTGAACTGCCGCCATGTCTCCACGACCGCACGCTGCTGTGCAGCATCCTCATCCGCTGTCTCCGTTCCCGCGGCAAATGCGGTCGCCGGGACAGCCGTTGCGATCTGCGCTGCCACCAGAGCCGCTGCCAGCAGCGGAGATAACCATTTCCTTTTTCTCATCTTTTCCTCCTTTTCAGGGAAGCTCTGCCGTGCAGAGTGTTTCCCCGCGCGGGATCAGGATCTTTTGCATTTTTTCGTTCCTGTCCCATATCGATCTTCGTTCAAAATGTGCTCTATCTCCACCTCCTGTCTTCCTGTAAATTGATTCCCGAAAAGCCTGCGTCCCCGTTCCCCTTCTCTGCCTTCCCGGATGCCTGTGTAACTGAAACGCCCCCGCTCCGCGGTCATCTCTATTATTATAAAAATCCCTTTCAGGATTCCTATAACCTCTGTAAAAAGGCTGTCAGGCCGTCGGATTTTTCCCATCTTAGACAGATGGGCTTTTTATTTTCCCGCAGAAGAAAAAAACAAGCATGAAAAATTCATAAATAAATTTCCGTACCTGTCTATCCTTCGCATTTCCTGTGTATTCCGGCGCGACCGTCAATATTACCCTGTGGTTTTTGTTTTTTAGCAGATTAGTATACACAATATATAATACGTGTCTGTTATTGTAAATAGATATCTTGCTTTTAATTGTCAGTTTCAACATTTTCTGCATTTATCATGTCAGTTTTCACCAATCCGTATGTCAATTTCCCCGCCGAAATAAGATACAATGGCAGGAGGGACCGCTCCTTTTTCCCGAACAATGATACAGGGGAAGAGCGCGGCCCTTTTGAGCCGCGCTCTTCCCCTGTATTGTAAGATATATTTTACAGCATTGTCTTCCGCAGTTCTTCTCCGCTCTTCGCGCTCAGATATGCCGGCGCAATATCAAACACTGTCCTGCATCCGGAAGCGCCTTCCTGAGAAAGTCTGTATGCAGCCCTCGCGTATGCAGCGAGCACGCTGGATGTAAATTCCGGGTTGGAATCCAGCTTCAGGCTGTACTCGATCAGGTGGCTGTTCTCTCCGTTCCAGCCGGTCTTTCCGCTGCGCAGGACGAATCCGCCGTGAGGGATGCCGCTGTGGTCTCTCTTTAACTCTTCCTCGCTGATAAAGTGCACTGTCGTGTCATAATCCGAGAAGTAGTTCGGCATGTTCTTGATCTCTTCCTCGACCTTCGCCGCATCTGCGCCTTCCTCAAGTACGACAAAGCACTCTCTCGTATGCTTCTCTCTTGTGGTCAGCTCCGGATTCTCTCCGTTTCTCACTGCCTCGAGAGCCGCCTCTACAGGGATCGTGTACTGCTTTGCATCCTTGACGCCCTCGACTCTGCGGATAGCGTCGGAATGTCCCTGGCTCACGCCCTTGCCCCAGAATGTATAGTCCTTTCCGTCAGGAAGGATCGCATTGGCATACAGCCTGTTCAGGGAGAACATTCCCGGATCCCAGCCCACGGAGATGATGCCGACTTTGCCGCCCTCCTTCGCCGCCGCGTCCACATTGGCGAAATGCTCCGGGATCCTTGCATGAGTGTCAAAGCTGTCGATCACATTGAACATCCTGGCAAACTCAGGAGTCTGCACCGGAAGATCTGTCGCGCTTCCTCCGCACAGGATCATAACGTCGATCTTATCCTTCCACTCTGCCGCGTCTGCGATGCGGCACACCGGAACGCCATCTGTCAGGATCTGCACTGTCTCCGGGTCCCTGCGTGTGAAAACTGCCGCCAGTTCCATATCTTCATTCTGCTTTACGGCGCACTCCACGCCGCGTCCGAGATTTCCATAACCTAAAATACCGATTTTTATACTCATATTTCTTCTCCTTTCCTGTATCCTCAAAGTTCCTCTGTTATTATACAGGCGGAGAAACAGGTTTTCAACGGCTTTCGGATTATTTTTGCTCTGACTGCTGCCCGTAATAAGCCCCATCCCCGTGTTTTCGAAAGTAATGTCTGTTCACAAGCGCTTCCGGTGCTGTCTCTGCAAAGGGGCTGATCTGTTCCGTCCGCACCGCCATCTTCGCGATCTCCTCTGCCACTGCAGCGTTGTGCACCGCCTCCATGGCGTCCCGTCCCCAGGCAAATACGCCGTGATTCCGGCACAGGACGACGGGCACACTGAGCGGATCCAGCCCTCTCCTCTCAAGCTCCTCCGCGATCACGAGCCCTGTATTTTTCTCATACTCTCCCTCGATCTCTTCTCTTGTCAGGCCTCTGACGCAGGGGATCTCCCCAAAGATATAATCCGCATGGGTCGTCCCGTAGCAGGGAATGTCTCTCCCCGCCTGAGCCCAGCTCGTGGCCCAGGGCGAGTGGGTGTGGACGATGCCTCCGATCTCCGGGAACCGCTCATATAAGGCGGCATGTGTGGGCGTATCCGAGGACGGCTCCCATACGCTCCCCATCTTCCTCCCGTCCAAATCTGTCACCGCCATATTTTCCGGGGACAGGCTTTTGTACTCCACGCCGCTCGGCTTGATCACGATCCTCCCCTGCTCCCGGGAGATGCCGCTCACATTTCCCCATGTGAATGTCACCAGCCCGTATTCCGGCAGCAACATATTCGCCTCATAAACTTCTCTTTTCAGCTGCTCCAGCATATTGATCTCCTTTTCCGCTCACTCTTGTATAGACGTATGAGCAGTAATTTTTTCCGCACTGCGGTTTGCAGTTAGTTTTCCCGCTTTTCGGAAAATTAAAGATCATTCACTGTTCCTTTTCATGTACTACACGGCGGCAGCACAGATAGGACACAAGGAAATATCCTCCGTAGATCACCACGATCATTCCCGCCGTCAGCCCCAGCGTCGTTCCGAGGTCTGCAGAGGAAAATGCCCCCATCATCATCTGGCTGCACACCTGGATGCCGAAGATGGAATGGATCACCGCCAGGATAAGCGGAAATCCGAAGAAGATTCCCATCTGTATGAGCAGCGCCCGGTCCTGCTCCTTCTCCGCCACTCCAAGACGCCGCAGTATCTCGTACTTGTGTCTGCTGTCAATGGCGTCGGACATCTCCTTCAGCGCAAGGATCGCCGCGCCGCTGATGATGAATACGAACCCCAGGTACAGTGCGATGAAGATGACCATCGCGCTGGAGCCGATGCTGTCGTCATAGATATCAGACTGAGTGCTGATATACATCACCGGCTCATCCTCCCTGCCGCTCACCAAAGCCTCAAACTCCCCGTCATCCATGTAGGAGCGGAACTCATCGGTATCATATCCCTCGGCGTAGTCTGCGATCAGCAGGCTGGCATACCGCTCTCCTTCCGCAAATCCCACGTCGTCCGGCACGATCACAAGTCCCATATTAGACTCGGAATAACGCATCCGGATATATCCCTTCACACACTCGCCATACGCCGCGGTCAGCGTCCGCCCATGGATCTCGATCGTATCGTTCACCTTCAGGCCTTCATTATAATAATCCACTGTGTTCGGATAATCGCTGCTTATGGCATACTCATCTTCTCCCAGAGATACAGGATCAAAACCATAGAGCCTGGCTGCGCGGTTATAGTCGCTGAGCCGGATGATCTCTACCGGCTGGGCGGCATACTCTTCGCTGAATCCGTTTTCTTTCAGATGGTCCTTATAGCTGCCGAGCAGAGTGCCTTCCGTCACTGTGTCCGTCTCATACGTACAGAACTCCGCTCCCACATCCAGCGCCGCCATGTCAAAGCCTTTTTCCTCGAGCACCTCTCCCGCAGTCTTCCCGTCCGTTGTCTCCCGGTCCAGGCAGAGCGAGACCGGCGCCAGATACTCCATCCTGCCCTCTCTGTACGACTTCAGGGCAAATGCACTGGAAAGCGCGCAGATCGTCACAAAGAGCAGCAGACAGATCACAGAGCCCGCCACAACCGCGGTGTTGATCTGAGCCCCGGTCTCACTTAAGATAAAAGAATTAAGCCGCCTGTGATAGATTCCGGGTACTTTCTTGAGCATCTCCAGCACAAATCCTGAGACAGACCAGAATATGAGGAACGTGCCCACGATCCCCAGGACAATCTGGACTATCACTTCAAATTCGCTCTGCAGGGTCTCCGAATTGACAGTCACATTGTAATATGCCGTCCCCAGCATGACGCATGCTGCCAGGAACAGGACCGCACACAGGATCGGGTTTTTCAGTTTTATCTTTTCCTGCATCCGGTCCGCATTGAACAGGTCGATCAGCTTCGCACGGGCTACGATGAACGTGTTCATAATGATCACGACAAGGTAGATGATAACGAAATACAGGATCGTTTTCAGGACAGCCTCCGGTGAGACGACGAACACAAAGCGGCTCATATCTGCCTCAAACATCCCTGCTACGAACAGAGACATGAACTGCGACAGCAGGATCCCGATGACCAGCCCCACGCCTAAGGAGAGTGCTCCGATCACGGCAGTCTCCGCCAGGAGGATCTTCGAGATATCCCCCTTCCGCATTCCCAGTGTCAGGTATACGCCGAACTCCTTTTTCCTCTTCCTGATCAGGAACCGGCTGGCATAGACGATAAGGAATCCGAGGATGAAGGAGACCATCACGCTCATGGAGGAGATCACTGTCTTGAGCATGTCAATGCTGTCAGCTTTCGTCTTCGACAGCTCCATCATAGCGGTCTGCGCCCCGATGGAATTGAACAGATAAAAAATACTCACGCCCAGGATCAGAGTGAAAAAATAGATAGAGTAATCCCGGATGCTCTTCTTCAGATTTTTAAGAGAGAGACGGAACAGCATAGTTCAGGTCACCTCCCATCAGAGAAACCACATCCATGATCCGTTCAAAGAAGACGCGCCTGTCGTCGCCGCCTCTGCGAAGCTCGTTGAACAGCCTGCCGTCTTTCATGAAGATCACTCTGGACGCATAGCTCGCCGAAAATGCATCGTGGGTCACCATCAGGATCGTGGCATTCTCCTCCCTGTTGAGCAGCTCCATGCTCTCAAGGAGCACACGGGAGCTTCTTGAATCCAGCGCGCCGGTCGGCTCATCCGCCAGGATAAGGGCGGGACGGGTGATGATCGCCCGCGCCGCCGCCACGCGCTGCTTCTGCCCGCCTGACATCTGGTAGGGATATTTCTCAAGCACATCTTCGATTCCCAGTTTCCGCGCCATCTCCTTCACACGGCCGGTGATCTCCTTCGGAGCGCACCGCTGGATCTGCAGCGCGATAGCAATGTTGTCGAATGCAGTCAGCGTATCCAGCAGGTTGAACTCCTGGAAGATAAATCCCAGTCTGTCCCTGCGGAAATCTGCCAGGGCATTCTTTTTCAGCTTCGAGGTACATACGCCGTCGATATAGATCTGCCCGCCCGTGGGACGGTCGATGGTAGAGATGCAGTTGAGGAGCGTCGTCTTCCCGGAACCGCTTGCCCCCATGATGGCGGTGAACTCCCCCGCCTCCACAGTCAGCGAGATATCGTTCAGCGCTTTCGTGAGGCTGGACCTGCTGCCGTAATATTTTACAAGGTGCTCGATCTTTAAAAGTTCTGTCATAGAAATCATCCTTTCTTTCCTTGTGCGCAGCACCGCTTTTCTGCAAACCGCCCGGAAAGCCCGCTGCTCCCTCCCCGTAAGTCCGGATTCCCGTCTTCGTGGATGGTAAGCTTATTATAAACAAAGCGGCCTTGCTCCCGCCATCGATTCACATGACAGAACCTTACACGGCTGTAAGATACGCTGGTGTACTGTCCCGCTCACATTCCGCCTATCTAGCCGAACTCGATCGTAATCCTTGTGTACTTTCCTTCCTCCGACTCTGCCGTGATCCGGTGTCCCAGCTCGCCGCAGAGCTTCCTGCAGAGATACAGTCCCATCCCTGTCGCTGACACAGCTCTCCCGTTCTTTCCTGTAAATGACTTTTCAAAGACTCTGGGCAGGTCCCCTGCCGAGATCCCGATACCGTTATCCTCCACCGAGAGCTTTACGCGCCCTTCTTCTGTCTCAGCCGCGAACCGTATGATGCGTTCCCCCTCACGGGCATACTTGACCGTATTGCTGATGATCTGCCCCAGCATGAAGACGAGCCACTTGCGGTCCGTCCGCACCTCCAAGTCTCCCACATCCATCTGTACCCTGAACCCATTCATGATCAGGCTGTCCCGGTTCTCCCGCACAGCGCTCTCCGCCAGCTCCCGCAGAGAATATTTTCCGATGCTGTAGTCATTCTGGGGCACCTCGCTCCGGATATAGTAGAGCACCTGCTCCACATAGGCCTCCACCTTCCCCAGCTGCTCCTTCAGCTTTCTGGACGACTCGCCGGGATTGTTGTGCATGATCAGCTTCGCACCCGCGATGGGGATCTTGATCTCATGGACCCACGTCTCCACATAAGTCCGGAAGGCATTGCTGATCCGTTCATGGCATCCGATCTCATCGTTCATGGATTTCAGGATCTCGTCCAGGGAACGATACAGGATCTTTCCTTCGAGAAATCTCGGCTCCCGCAGCATCTCGATGACAAGATATTTCTCATCCAGCTGTCCGAGCCTCTCCCGAAGCCCGTCATAGAAGCTGCGCTTTCTCCCGTAATCATAGGCCAGGATGCCGGCGCCCGCTGCCGCCCAGATGGCAAGCAGAAAGCTCTGGAGCGCCGCCGGGCTTCCGAAAAGCAGCAGCACGCCCTCCGACACTACCGCTGCAGCCGCCCAGAACAGGACCGGATACCGGCGGTCTCTCAAATACTCTCCGAATCTCATATCCTCACTTCCCTTCTCGATATCATCACTGTCACATGCTCCCCCAGCTGTCCCAGCCGGATCCGCCGCAGGCTCACAGGGGCAGGATCACAGGAATACGCCCCGCCGCTGTCACATAAGGATATAGCCCTGCCGTCTCCTCGTCTCGATCACATCACCCATGCCGATGCCGTCAAGCCGTTTCCTGAGCCGGTTGATATTGACAGTCAGTGTGTTGTCATCCACAAACTCACTGTTGTCCCACAGATAATCCATCAGCTCATCCCTGGACACGATCCGTCCCCGGTTCTTCACAAGACAGTGGAGGATCGTCATCTCATTATGGGAGAGGACATGCTCCTCCCCCTTGTAGAAGATCGAGCTCCGCAGCACGTTCAGCCTCATCCCTCGGTATGACAGCTCTTCCTCCCGCGGCTGACCGCCGGTCCTTCTTAAGACTGTCTCGATCCTGAGAAGGAGAAGAGTGGGATTGTAGGGCTTTGTCACATAGTCGTCCGCCCCGCTGCTCCGGCTCACGATCTCGTCCACGTCCTCGTTCCTGCTCGTCAGCATGATGACCGGTATATCCGACTTTGCCCGGATCTCCCGCAGGATCATCTGGCCGTTCGTTCCCGGAAGGAGAATGTCAAGCAGCACAAGATCCGGCTCCGCCGCGAGCACCTGTCCGGCCGCATCCTCAAAATCCGTCACCTCCTCCGCCTCATATCCGTTCGCGCCAAGCAGGATCTTCAGCTCCCCGCGCAGCACATTGTCATCCTCTATGATCAGTATTTTCTTCATGCCATCTCCCTCTTTACACGAATCTGCTTCCTACGCTTCTGCTTTATTCCATCCTGTATTTCTTCTTATCTGCTTCCGTGATCTCACGCATGACACGGCAGGGATTTCCCACTGCGATCACGCCCGCAGAGATATCCCTTGTGACAACGCTCCCCGCGCCGATCACAGTGTTATCTCCGATCGTCACTCCCGGGAGGACAGTGACATTCGCCCCGATCCACACATTGTTCCCCACTTTGATGGGCAGTGCGATCTCAAGTCCGCGGCTGCGCTGCTCACTGTCCAGCGCATGTCCGGCGGTGGACAGCACACAGTTCGGGGCGATGAACACATTGTCGCCGAGCTCTACCTTTGCGCCGTCCAGGATCGTACAGTTATGGTTCGTATAGAAATTATCTCCAACTGAAATGTTAAATCCATAATCACAGTAAAACGGAGCCGTTATGACCGGATCCTTCCCTATTTTCCCCAGGATCTGTCCCAGAAGGGCACGCTGTCCTTCCGTATCCGACGGCCTGCAGTTATTGAATTGATAGCAGAGATCCGCGCATTTTGTCCTCGCCTCCACGATCTCCGCGTCATAATTTGCATCATATAGATATCCTGCCTGTGCTTTTTCCCATTCTGTCATATATGCAGTCTCCTCCTGTCTCATTTGATATAAGTAAGTATAGCATACCTCATAAAGTACAGAAAAACAATCGCACAGCCTCTATGTCCGTGCTCTGTCTATATGCCTCGCTGCTGACCGCACCGCACGCAGGGAAAAATCACTGCCGCATGGCTTCTTCCCCATACCACGCATCCCATTCCTCATCGGTCAGGCGCGGAGAATACCAGACAAACTCAAGCTCCTCATCCCAGCTCTGGACCGCGTTTGACACATACTGAAAGCTTCCGCTTTCCAGCGGGCGCACCACCAGCTCGCTCCGAACTGCACTGTCCAGCCCTTTTCTCTCCCACACAGCTTCTACCGTAAGGCATATCGTCCCGTCAGCCTGTTCTTCATAGGCGGTCACCTCCGGGTACGGTCCATAGGGAAGCTCCGCATCATGCAGGCCTCTTGGTCTGTACCGGTAGGTCCTACGGTCCGGATGATAGACTGTTTTCGCCCTGATCGTCTGTCTGTCTATCTGGAAAAAGGTCTGCAGGACTTCTTCAAACTCCGCTTCCGGTATCTCGTACTCGGCCCCCTCATATGCACTGTACGGGACATAGTCTCCGTATTTGACCCGGTACAGAATCTCATACAGATCATAGAGCTCCAGGCCGGTGTAATCCGTTTCATCCCAGTCTGTGACCAGGAGGTTATTTCTCGTATATCTGACCGGGAGCACATATTTCCGGTTCAGCTCCCGGCACCGCTGATCCAGCGGCTTGATCCGGAATCCGATCCTGCCCGGAGGACCGTCGTAGCCTGCAGGCTGGTATTCTTCTATAAACAAAAATCCCTTGTCCGTATACTCCCATGTATATGCTTCATATTCATGGCTGTAATATACCTCGGGCTCCCCCTCCTTCCACTGCAGGGAGTGCAGGGCCACATGGATCCTTCCGTCTGCCGTCTCCATATCATAGCGTATCAGCCTTCCTTCATCCAGCACAGAAAACAGGGTAAGCTCTGCCGCTTCTTTCCGCCGGGCCTTTTCGCAGAATGCTTCAGCCTGCTCATAATTGGCCATATTGATCTGGTCATCTCTGTCCGACGCCGCATATCCCGCCTCACCGAGATAATCTACGATCCCCTGCTTCAGCTCCAGAGAATCCTCACTGCCTTCTTCCACTGCTTCCTCGTAAATCTCCCGGTATCCTTCCGCCAGCCTTTCCGTCTCTTCTGCCAGTCTGTCCTCCTGCCCATCCGCTCTGCGCTCATCCGGCATCTCATCATATCCTGTACTGCAGGCGGAACAGAGCAGCATTACCGCCAGGAACAGCAGCATCCATTTCCCTTGCTTCAAGATCGCATCCTCCTCCTTGTTCTGTCTTTCTATTTTAATATTACATTTGTAATATTTAGAAGTCAAGAACATTCGGAGCAGTCTTCCCCGATTCCCGGTCTATTCCGCCTCCCCGATTCCCAGATACCGCTTCAGCGCTTCCACATACAGCTCTCCCATCCGGCTCAGGATCGTATTTTTTCTCACGATATAGCCGATCTCCATCGTACTGTTGTGGTTTATCTCGTCATCCTGGAACGGCACTGCCAGGAAATCATTGCCGTTCAGCTCATCGCAGATGATCCCCGAGCACAGCGTATATCCATTCAGCCCGATCATCAGGTTCAGCATCGTCGCCCTGTCGTTTGCGCGGATGATCTGAGGATAGTCATTTGTTGATAAGATCTCTTCGGCAAGATAGAAGGAGCTGTTGTCCCCCTGCTCGAAAGCAAGACATGGATAGACTGCAAGCTGCCTGAAGGAAATCGACTCTTCTCCTGCAAGCGGGTGTCCTTTCCAGAGGTACACATACGCCTGGCAGTCGATCAGATGCCGGAACTCCAGCCCCGCCGATCTCATCAGCTTCTCCAGGCTCTTCCGATTAAAATCAGACAGATAGAGCACTCCAATCTCGCTCTTCATCGTACCGACGTCACTGATCACTTCCGCCGTTCTCGTCTCGCGGATGGCGAACTCATACTTCGACATATCAAACTTTTTCGCCATATCCACGAATGCCTTAACTGCAAAAGAGTAATGCTGGGTCGAGACTCCGAACTTTTTCTTGAGAGAGCCGTTCTTCCCATATCTCTCCATGATCCCCTCATACTGTCCGTACAGCTGCTTCGCGTACATGAGAAACTCCGCGCCGTCATTCGTCAGCGTCACACCTCTTCCGCTGCGGTAGAACAGCGTGATCCCAAGCTCCTTCTCGAGCTCCTGGACCGCGCTGGTGAGCGAGGGCTGGGATACGTACAGCTGCTCAGCCGCCTTATTGATCGATCTTGCTTCCGCTATAGTGATGATATAGTTTAACTGTGTTAAAGTCATTTTTTTCCTTTGATATTTTTATATTTCTTCGGTATGTTATCAATTCTGTTACACTTCGCCGCAAGCCCGTCCGGACATCCTTTGCTTTTCTGATCTTCTGTCCGAAGGCTGTCAATGTTATTATCATATATCTCAAAGAGCTGGAAATCAAGAATTCTTTCAAGAGTTCTTGGTTAATAAATGCAGATACGTATGTTTTATAAGCTTGTGGTTTATACACAGACTGCCCTTTTGGGAATTCATGTTTCCCCAAAAGGGCAGTTCTGTTAACACTTATAATCTTTCTCAGTCAGTCCGTCAAACGAAATCTTCTTTTCACAGCATCCACAAGAAAATCCGCTGTCCTCTCCATTCCAAACATACTACTGTCGATCATAATATTTTTAAACCGCTGATCTTCTGGCCGGAATCCCGCATAATGCAGGTGATACTGCTCTCTCGCCTCATCCACAGACCGGATCATCTTCTTTGCCTCCTGCTCCTCGAGCTTCAGATTCTGAATACAGTTTCGCACCCGTGCATTATATGGCGCATAGATATAGATATGCATGCTGTCCGGCCTGTCAGAAAAAATAAAATCCGAGCACCTTCCCACTATAATGCAAGACTCCCTCTCCGCGAAAAACTGCATGATATTCTTCTGGGTCTCAAACACTTTATCCTGCACGCTGCTCACCTGGGTCCCCAACGGGTACATCATTCTCATAAAACCGTTTCTGGTTGACTTTTCGGCCCGCTCTTCCAGCTCATCGATCCGGGATACCGGAAGGTTCAGCTTTCTTGACGCCTCTTCCACTATATCTCTGTCAAAATAATCAATTCCGAGTTTCTGGCTCATCAGTCTTGCGATCGGCCGTCCCAGACTTCCGAACTGTCTTGTGATCGTCACTACATATTTGTTCTTATTCTCCATTTTATATCCCCGCTTTCTTTTAAAATACAAAGCCAAAAATCAGGAAACCTACCACACTTACCGCTACTGCGATCAGGGAATACGGCAGCTGAGACATGGCATGATCAAAATTGTCGATTCCGCTTCCCTGCGATGACAGGACCATAGTATCCGAGTAAAAGCAGGCGTGATTTCCAAACACACATCCGGAGAGGATCGCAGCCATGATCAGTACCGGATTTGCTCCGACAGATGCTCCCATCGACAGAAGGACCGGCGCCACGAGAGAACAGACTCCCCATGCATTGGCTATCATAAAAGCAAGCAGCGCCACCAGAATGAACGCGATCATCGGGAAGAGCTGTGCTGAAAGGATCGGTTCTGTGACCTGGATAAAGAACTCTGTCATCTGCATATCCGCTGCGATCTGCTGAAAGGTCAGCGCGGAGATGATCAGTGTGATAATAGGAAGCATATCGGCAAAACCTTTGATAAAGCAGTCCCAGAATTCCGTGAAATTCATCACTTTCGTCACAAGATAGAGTACCAGTGTCAGCAGCAGGGAAACGACCTGCGCAACGACGAGATCTCCTGTTATGACCGCCACAACGACCAACACTGCCATGGGAATAATAAAGTTCCAGATATTACCGTCCTGATCTTCTGTCTCCGCCATATTATACTTTCTGCTTGCTTCGCTGTATGTCATCCCTGTTTTCGCCGTTCTCTCATAAGCTTTTTTCATTCCACCAAGCTTCGGGAACAGCCCGAGAGAAAACAGAAGGATGATCAGTATCGTCACGATCGGATAGATACAGAACGGGATCGCCCTCACATATGCTCCCATCCATGTGGAATCTCCAAGGGCTTTCACACTTTCCTGTGCATAAAAGATAGATCCGAAATATACCGCCCAGGAGGAAAACGGGATCAACACGCATACCGGAGATCCTGTGCTGTCGATCAGATAAGCCAGGGTCTCTCTCGGAACTTTTCTCTTGTCATACACACCCTTCATGGCGGTTCCGATGGATAACACATTCAGATAATCATCAATAAATATAATGACCCCAAGGATCACTGTAGTGAGCATTGTCTTTTTTTCTGTATTACATAATTTTGCAACGATCTTTGAAAAACCGTAGCTTCCCTTTGAAGCCGTGAGCAGGGCGATCAGGCTTCCGAAAAGCCCGCACACAAGGATCAGGTATGCCTCATTGCTCATTACGTCTTCCAGAACAGCAACCCACTCTGTCAGGAAGTCCTGTCTGTAGAGAAACACTGCTCCTATGATAGAGCCCCCTATAAGAAACGGCTCACATTTCTTTGTCACAATCGAGCCGACCACAATCATGATCACAATCAACACTGCAATTAGTCCTAAACTCATGTCTGCCTCCATTCCGTGTTTACTGCCAGAGTTTCATGCATAAGACCGCATTCATAAATTCCAGCCTTGTGCCGGCATCTTCCAGCGATCTGCCTGTGAGTTCCTCGATCCTTCCGATCCGGTATTTTACAGTATTCCGATGCATATGCAGTTCTCTTGACGCATAAAGGAGACTGTTATTGTTCCAGAGATAACCGGTCAGAGTCTTTAAAAAATCAGTATTATTCTCTCTGTCATATTTCAGTACTGCTCCAAGCGTATTCTCTATAAATTCATCGACGATCTGCCTGTTTCCCAACTCCATGATCAGATTATACAGACCGATCTCTTCAAATTGATAGATCCCCTGACCGCCTCCCGTTTTTTCAATCACACGGATACACTTCGAAGCCTCCTCATAGCTTTTGTAAAAGTCTCTAATTTCTGTATATGCTTTTCCAATTCCCATACCGGCTTTCCAGCTTTCATATTCTTCGGATATCCATTCAGACAGGTTTCTATATACCGCTTTCACAGAGGAATACGTTCCCTTATCAACACCGAAACATCCGATACAGCTGCTGCCAAATCCGGACAGAAGAACAGGTATCTCTGCCTCTTCAAAACACTCTTTTATCTTGTTCGTCACATTGTTGCAGTCAAACATCTGCATTTTTTCTGAAGAATTCAAACGTATGATGAACATTCTCTGAGGTTTGTCGATCTTATACCCTGATTCTCTGCATTTTGCTAAAAATACGTCTGCATTTACTGCATTGCCGAATATAATATTGGTAAACAATCCGCTGTTTTCAAAATCGTTCTCGTTATCATATGCGATCGCATGCCCGATCTCCTCAAAAATATCGATCAGCGGAATGTCTCCCGAAATGCAAAAGATCGGAAATCTTTTTTTATTGGAGCAGGAAATCACATCTGCAGGTATCTGCCTGATGTATTTTTCTCCGACCAGCAAAAGCATTCCCGCCATACGGAGCTGCACAGCCTGGTCCAGGAGTCTGCGAAGATCAAAATCCCGGCTTTTTATCACAGGCACGCTGATGATAAGAAGCTCATTCCCCCGCACCCATTTTGCGAAATGCATGTCTTCCGGTTTATAGACCCAGCGGATCAGATGATCCAATCCGTTTTGACCTGATATCAGTTTTGCTTCTGCCATAGATGGAAGCAGCATCAAATCTCTGCATCTGAACATTTTCCTTCTCCCTGTCTGTCATTATTCTTTCAAAAAGTCATTCTGCGCCTCATAAGCTACGGGTGCTTTTTTGAAGAGGAATTCCCCGTTTCTCACACTCGCCGAGACGTCCGCGCGCTCTGCCACCGCCTCGAATTCGCTTTCTGCGTCAAGTACGATGAAGTTTGCCGGTTTACCCAGCTCGATCCCGTAACTGTCCGTGAGATGCATTGTCCGCGCACCGTTTACCGTGATCAGATCCAGTACATTGTCTATCTCTTCAGAAGACATCATCTGCGCAATATGGATCCCGTTGTCTAGGACATTCATCAGGTTTCCGTTTCCAAGAGGGTACCAAGGATCCTGAATGGAATCCTGCGCAAAACATACATTGATCCCATTGTTGTATAATTCCTTTACCCGGGTAATCCCTCTTCGCTTCGGATATGTATCCTGCCGTCCCTGAAGATATATATTCTCTGTAGGACATGAAATAAAATTAAGCCGCGCTTTTTTCAGATTTTTCATCAATTTGAACGCATAACTGTTGTCTGCGGATCCGAAAGAGCAGGTATGGCTTGCAGTGGTTTTTTCACCGATGCCTTCCATGATCGAAAGAGCTGTCAGCAGTTCAAGGAATCTGCTCTGTATGTCATCTGTCTCGTCGCAGTGGATGTCGATCAGCCTGTCGTACTTTACAGCCAGATCCACGACCTTATGGACCGACTTGTCGCCGAACTCTCTCGCAAGCTCATAGTGAGGAATCCCTCCCACACAGTCCGCTCCCATTTTCAATCCTTCTTCCACCAGTTCATCCCCGCCGGGATATGCGTACATTCCTTCCTGAGGGAACGATACGATCTGTATGGTCACAAGATCTTTCAACTCTTCCCGCAACTCCAGCATTGCCTTCAGAGAGGTAAGCGACGGGTCGGTGACATCTGCATGGGTTCTTATATACTGAACGCCGTGTGACAGTTCTTTTCTTACCGCCCTAACCGCTCTTGCCTTGATCTCCTCTACCGTCAGATCACTTTTCGTCTCGCTCCATCTCTGGATTCCTTCGAAAAGTGTGCCTGTTCCGTTCTTCGCCCCCTGTTTTCTTGCCGTAAACACATAGTCAAGATGAATGTGCGGATCTACATAGGGCGGCAGTGTCAGCTTTCCCTGTAGATCGATTACCGGGCAGTCCGAAACCTCAATATGGGACGAAATCTCTTTGAACACGCCGTCCTCAACCAGCATTTCCTGTAATTCGTCGACGCCCTTTATCTTCGCATTAATAAATTTCTTTTTGTTCATACCTGTTCACTCCCTGCATTCTTCTCTAACAGCTGTTTTGGTCCAAAAGCCAAAAAAAGAGGCCTATGCAATAAAATGCATAAGCCCCTTTGCTTATCTGCTTTTGACGAACTTGAATATAACACTGAAAAAACAGCAGGTCAATGCGGTTTTCAATTTTTAAAAAAATTTTATTTCTTCAGTACAATATGAACGAAGGCTGTTTGTTCTCTGGGAACAACCCCTGCCATGCCGGAATCAAATACAGCAGAACCCGCAGGCTATCGCCCGCGGGTTGATTTCATACATTATGAAATTAAATGCAAAATCCGCATTACATATTCATCTGCGCTGCAACTTCTTCAGCAAAGTTCTCCTGCTTCTTCTCGATTCCTTCGCCAGTCTCAAAGCGTACGAACTTCTTAACTGTCACGTTGGCACCGTTCTCTTTTGCAACCTTTTCAACATATTTTGCAACTGTAAGGTCGCTGTCCTGAACGTATACCTGATCGAGCAGGCAGATCTCTTTCATCTCTTTGTTGAGACGTCCGATGATCATCTTCTCGATGATGTTCTCCGGCTTCTCCGGGTTCTCTTTCTTAGCCTGAGCAAGAAGGATCTCTTTCTCGTGATCCATGAACTCCTGAGAAACTTCATCGCGGGAAACATACTTCGGAGACATAGCTGCTACCTGCATAGCTACGTTCTTCAGGCATGTCTTGATCTCATCGTTTACTACATCTGTGTCTGCAACTACGAGAACACCGATGCGTCCGCCGCCGTGGATGTAGGATACAACACATCCGTTCTCAGCGCTTACCTTCTCGAATCTTCTGATGTTCAGGTTTTCTCCGATCACTGCGATCTTCTCAACCAGAGCATCCTTTACTGTCTTGGAAGCGTCTGCTGCCCATGCCTCTGCCATGAATGCATCCATGTCAGCTGCATCGGAATCAGCGATCTGATTTACAACCGCCTCAACAAATCCCTGGAACTCATCGTTCTTTGCAACGAAGTCTGTCTCAGAGTTTACCTCAACGATCGCTGCCAGCTTATCATCTCTGACAACAGTCTTAACGATACCCTCTGCGGCAATTCTTCCGGCCTTCTTCTCTGCCTTAGCCTGTCCGTTCTTTCTCAGGAACTCAACAGCGGCATCCATATCGCCGTTCGTCTCTGTAAGAGCTTTCTTGCAGTCCATCATGCCTGCGCCTGTCATTTCTCTTAATTCTTTTACCATTCCTGCTGTGATTGCCATGATAAATTTCCTCCATTAAATAAGATATTACTCTTCTACAGCCTCTTCAGCTTCCTCTGCTGTCTCAACAGCTTCCTCTTCGTAATACTCTTCCTCGCCTGTCGCGCCCTGGTTTGCCTCGATAACAGCGTCTGCCATCTTGGAAACGATCAGCTTAACGGCTCTGATCGCATCGTCGTTACCCGGGATCACGTAGTCAAGCTCTTCCGGATCACAGTTTGTATCACAGATACCGATCAGAGTGATTCCAAGTGTATGAGCTTCCTGTACGCAGATTCTCTCCTTCTTCGGATCAACTACGAAGATCGCATCCGGCAGTCTCTTCATCTCTTTGATACCGCCGAGGTTCTTCTCCAGCTTAGCCCACTCTTTTTTCAGAGCGATAACTTCCTTCTTCGGAAGTACGTCGAATGTGCCGTCCTCTGACATAGCCTCGATCTCTTTGAGACGTTTTACACGGCTCTGGATCGTCTTGAAGTTTGTGAGCATACCGCCCAGCCATCTCTCGTTTACATAGAACATTCCGCAGCGCTCTGCCTCTGTCTTGATGGCATCCTGAGCCTGTTTCTTTGTTCCGACGAAAAGGATCGTGCCGCCCTCTGCAGCGATGTCAGAAACAGCTTTATATGCATCGTCAACCATTCCTACAGATTTCTGCAGGTCGATGATGTAAATACCATTTCTCTCTGTGTAGATGTACGGAGCCATCTTAGGGTTCCATCTTCTTGTCTGGTGTCCGAAATGTACACCGGCTTCCAATAACTGCTTCATTGAAATAACGCTCATGTTTCTTTCCTCCATTTGGTTTTCCTTCTTCCGTATGTTTTCTTCTTCCCTGAGACCGTCCGGAATTTCCGGCTTGGGCACCTTCAGGAAAATCCACATACGTGTTTTTTCGCAACGTGTGTAGTATATCACAGAAATATCCTGTTGGCAAGACAAAAAAGAGGAAAAGCCTCCGCGTTCCCGCGAAGGCTCTGTCTTTTCTATTCAGCTCAACGGATGCCGGACCGGATCAGCCGCCGTAGCGCACATAGATCATGCCGCTCTGGACAGGTCCTGTGATGACTCCCACGCCTTCTGTTGCCGCGTGGATCATCATTCCGCCTCCTATGTAAATACCGCAGTGTCCGTTTCCTACGCAGACATCTCCCGGCTGCGGATTGCTCACTCTCGGCCATCCCATAAATGTTGTTGTATTGCCGAGTCTCACATACCGTCCAGTCAGACAGTAGCTTACAAGACCGGAACAGTCGAATGCTCCCGGGCTGCATGCGCCCCATACATAGTCGGCGCCAAGACAGCTCTGCGCTCTTGCAACCACAGCGCTTCCGCTTGTATTCGGGATGCTGTCTCCGCTGCTTGAAGAACCGCCGCCTGTCGTTATATTGCTTCCGCCCTGCTGTTCCTGTTCCTGCTGCCTTGCAGCTTCTGCAGCCGCACGCTGACGCGCCTCTTCTTCCTCCTGAGCCTTTCTTGCAGCCTCCTGGATCATATCGTCCAGATTCTCGATCTCAGCACTCTTCTCCTCGATCGTACTGCTCATCTCTGCCTGCTGTGCCTGGTATTCCTCCTGCGCAGCTTCCAGATCATCCTGCTTTTCCTCAAGGGAAGTCTTAAGCTCCTTTACCTTCTCCGTCGTAGCCACATACTCTTCCAGCTTTTCCCTGTCATAATTATGTACCTGCTGTGAATATTCAGCCTGGCTCAGCATACCGGACATATCACCGGAGGACAACACCTTTTCCAGGTCAGCAGAGCCTGTCCCCGCCTCGTACATATACTTGATACGGAGCTTCATCGCTTCATACTGTTCCTGCTCGTCCTCTTCCGCCTGCTTGAGATTTTCCTCCGTCTGTGTGATCTCCTGCCCTGTTGAGATCAGCTCATCTTCAAGATCTGACATCTTCTGCATAAGGGTGTTGAGCTGAGACTGGAGGTCTTCCACTTCACTCTCCACATCTTCCTTCTGCTGTTTCAGATCATCCACTTCATCCGCCAGAACAGGCGTCACAGTAAGTGTACAGGCAAGTGCTGCCGCCAGAAGCACAGTAGCCGCTTTTCTAAATTTCATTTTTTCACCAATCCTTATTTTTTATCTATGTCCCCACACACATGCATCATCTTACAACAAAAGAGCTTCCATTTCAACAGTCTTCTGCGAAAACTTTCATGTCGGGAGACTTTAAACCACAATCTTCTTAATCCTTTATGATTATAATAAATCCATCAGGATTTTTCAATACATTTTTAACATTTTCGTAATATTTCACATTTTACGTTAATCTTTGTAAAGAAAGGACCGCCGCGCTGCCGCGGCGATCCTTCCTGAATGTCCGTTTCTCTTTATACTGTTAATATCTGATATAATAGGTAGCCCGTACGTTGCTCACACAGATCGGAACCCCATCCTGCTGTGCCTCGATCATCTTGCCATCTCCAATATAGATCGCCACATGCCCCGGCGTCCAGCAGATGTCACCCGGTCTCGGATCACTCACTATCGTTCCGCTGTTTTTAATAGAGGTACTCTGCCGTGGAATAGAAATTCCCGCCTGCGCATAGCACCACTGCACCAGCCCTGAGCAGTCAAATGAGACGTAAGGGATCTGTGTTCCCCACACATATGTAGCCTTTCCGACCTGGGACCATGCTGCCGACACAATGATATCTGCCGCACTCTGGTTATAATCAGGTGTGAACGTCGGCGTGCTCGGTGTACTTCCACTGTTATCTGCAGGAGGAGTGGATGGTTCCGGCGCTGGCGTCTCAGGCTTTGATATATGGTTGTTATCCGATGTTCCGCCTTCCGGCTTCTGGGTCGTCGTGTTTACGGAATCAGATGTCTTGCCTCCCGTCGTACCGCTCTGCTTCGCGGCCTCTTCCTCGGCTTTCTTTCTCGCCGCTTCCTCTTCCGCCGCTTTTTTGACAGCTGCCTGAAGCTGGTCATCCAGGTTCGCGACCTCTGCGCTCTTCTCCGTGATCGTGGTATTCAGCTCTTCCTGCTGGGCCGCAAACTCAGTCTGCGTTTTCTTAAGATCGTCCATCTTTGTCTCCAGGGCATCCTGAAGGTCCTCCACCTTCTGGACCGTATCGGCATACTCCTGAAGCTTTTCGCGGTCATATGTATGTACCTGCTGAGTATACTCAGCCTGCGTCAGCATACCGGAGATACTGCCGGTTGTCATCACCTTTTCCACCGCCGCAGCACCGCTTCCGGCTTCATACATATATTTTATACGAAGCTTCATCGCTTCATACTGCTCGGCTTCATCCTCCTGAGCCGTCTTGAGATCCTCCTCCGTCTGAACGATCTCTTCACCCGTCGTGATCAGATCATTCTCCAGTTCCGTGATCTTCGACATCAGACTGTTCAGCTGTGACTGGAGGCTGCTCACCTCATCCTCTGCCGCCTCTTTCTGCTCTTCCAGCTTATCCACATCATCTGCAAAAACAGGGGTCACAGTTAACGAACACGTCAATACCGCTGCAAGAAGAACAGCTGCCGCTTTCCTAAATTTCATCTTTCCACCGATCCTTTTTCTTCAGAACTCCATGTATCCGTTATATACTACAACATAAAAGCATCGTTTTCAACAGCCTTCGCCAAAAAAGATTTTACAGACTGATAAATCCTGCTTTTTCAGCATATATTAAATTATATATCAGACCGCTCGTGTATTTCAATGCATTTTTAACACTTTTGTAATAAGTACGGACTGCGCAGCCCTTCCATTCACTGTACTGAAAGATTCGTGTAGCCCATCAGGCTTTCATCCACCTCCCGCGCGGCTTCCCGTCCTTCCCGGATCGCCCACACGACAAGGGACTGTCCTCTGTGCATATCTCCTGCAGTAAAGACATGCTTCACATTTGTGGCATAATGCCCCGGCTCTGTCAGGACGTTCGTCCGCCCATTCACCTCCACGCCGAAGGCTTTCGTGACATAGCTCTCGCTTCCAAGGAACCCTGCGGCGATGAGGACCAGATCCGCATCCACCGTATATTCGCTTCCCGGGATCTCCACCATCATCATCCTGCCGGTGGCTTCGTCCTTCCTGCTCTCCAGCTTCACAAGGACAGCCTTGCAGAGCTTCCCTTTCTTGTCCTTAACGAACTCCTTCACCGTCGTTGTGTAGACGCGCGGATCGCTTCCGAACACAGCGATCGCCTCCTGCTGGCCATAGTCTGTCTTACACACCTTCGGCCACTCCGGCCACGGATTCGTCTCCGTCCTCTCATCCGGCGCCTTCGGCATCATCTCCAACTGGACGACAGATTTTGCCCCATGGCGGATCGAGGTGCCCACACAGTCATTTCCCGTATCTCCGCCGCCGATCACGATAACGTTCTTTCCCTTCGCAGAGATGTAGGATCCGCTTTTGAGCTTCATGTCGTTCGCCCAGAGCGCCTTCGTCGTCGACTTTAAGAAATCCACGGCAAAATAAATTCCCTCCGCATCTCTTCCCGGCGCCTTGATGTCTCTCGGGTTCGATGCGCCGCAGGCGAGGATGACACGGTCGTACTCTTTGAGGATCTGCGCCGCCTTGACGTCTTTCCCAACATTGCACCCCGTCCGGAACTCAATGCCTTCCTCCTCCAGGATCGAGATCTTCCTGTCTATGATCTGCTTCTCCAGCTTCATATTCGGGATCCCATAGCGGAGCAGGCCTCCCGCCTTGTCCTCCCGCTCGAACACAGTCACCGAATGTCCCCTGCGGTTCAGAAGATCAGCGGCTGCAAGGCCGGACGGCCCGGAACCGATGACCGCCACCTTTTTGCCGGTACGGACTTTCGGCGGACGTGCCTTTGCATATCCCATCTCATATGCATTCTCTATGATCGCGTACTCATTGCTCTTCGTCGCCACCGGCTCCTGGTTCAGCCCACAGGTACAGGCGTTTTCACAGAGCGCCGGACATACCCTGGATGTAAATTCCGGGAAATTGTTCGTCTTGACAAGCCGGTGATACGCTTCCTCCCAGTTGCCGTTGTAGATCAGGTCATTCCACTCCGGCACCAGATTGTGGAGAGGACAGCCGCTCGCCATCCCCATCAGGTTCTGGCCGGACTGGCAGAACGGCACGCCGCATGCCATGCAGCGCGCGCCCTGGACCTCCTGTTCTTCTTTGGACAGAGGCGTATAGAACTCATTGAAATGCTGAATCCTCTCGAGGGGCTGTTCCGCCGTCTTGTCCTGTCTCGCATATTCCATAAATCCTGTTGGTTTTCCCACTTTTACCGCCTCCTATCTTCCATTCTTGATCTTGTTGAACGCTTCGATCTTCGCCTTCTCACGGCTCAGGCCTTTTTCTTCCATCTGGATGATGGCAGCCATCATCTTCTCATAGTCTTCCGGTATGATCTTCTTGAACTTCGGAAGATAATCCTTGAAGTTGTCTAGGATCTCTTTTCCGATCTCGGAGTTCGTGTAGGACACATGTTCCTGGATCATGCTCTTAAGCTCCTGCACGTCGTACTTGTCTGTCACCCGCTCGATATTGACCATATCCTTGTTGACCTTCATATACAGGCGGCTGTCCATATCAAGTACATAGGCAGTTCCGCCGCTCATGCCTGCCGCAAAGTTCTTTCCTACCTGGCCGAGGATCACGACGCATCCTCCGGTCATATATTCGCATCCGTGGTCGCCGACGCCTTCCACGACAGCTCTCACTCCGGAGTTGCGGACGCAGAACCTCTCGCCTGCCACACCGTTGATAAATGCCTTTCCGCTCGTCGCGCCGTAGAACGCAACGTTTCCTATTATAATGTTTTCATTGGTCTTAAATGTTGTGCCGTTGGGCGGGCATACGACCAGTTTTCCACCGGAAAGCCCCTTTCCGAAATAGTCGTTGCTGTCGCCGGTCAGCTCCAGCGTCAGCCCCTTCGGGATAAACGCCCCGAAGCTCTGTCCGCCTGCGCCCCTGCACTGGATCACGAAGCTGTCCTCCGGGAGTCCTTCCGGATATCTTCTCGTGATCTCGGAGCCAAAGATCGTCCCGAAGGTACGGTCCGTGTTCGTCACGTCCACCTCGATACTCCTCTTCTGCCCCTTTTCAAGAGCCGGGAGAAGCTGTTTTACAAGAACTCTCTCATCCAGAGTCTTATTCAGCTCAAAATCATAGACTTTCTTCGGATTGAAGATCATGCCCTTCTTCTCTTTCGCGTACGGATTGTACAGCACGCTGCTCAGATCAAGGGTCGCCGCACGCTCTGATGTAGGCACGTCCTTCACCTTCAGAAGGTCTGTGCGGCCCACCAGCTCATCCACTGTGCGCACGCCCAGCTTCGCCATATACTCTCTCAGCTCTTCCGCGATAAACCGCATAAAGTTGATGACATACTCCGGTTTTCCGGTAAATCGTTTTCTCAGCTCCGGATTCTGTGTCGCCACGCCGACCGGGCAGGTATCCAGGTTGCAGACACGCATCATGACGCATCCCATAGTCACAAGAGGAGCTGTGGCAAACCCAAACTCTTCCGCGCCCAGCAGCGCCGCGATCGCAACATCGCGTCCGCTCATCAGCTTGCCGTCCGTCTCAATGCGCACACGCTCGCGCAGGCCGTTCTGGATCAGCGTCTGGTGTGTCTCTGCCAGTCCCAGCTCCCAGGGAAGCCCCGCGTTCTGGATGGAGCTTCTCGGAGCCGCTCCGGTCCCTCCGTCATAGCCGGAGATCAGGATGAGCCCTGCTCCCGCTTTGGCAACACCTGCAGCGACCGTCCCTACTCCCGCCTCAGACACAAGCTTGACTGAGATCCTTGCATCCTTGTTCGCATTCTTGCAGTCATAGATCAGCTGCGCCAGATCCTCAATCGAGTAGATGTCATGGTGCGGCGGCGGTGAGATCAGGCTCACGCCCGGTGTTGAGTGACGGGTCGTAGCGATCCACGGATATACCTTTCCTCCCGGAAGATGTCCGCCCTCGCCCGGCTTCGCTCCCTGCGCCATCTTGATCTGGATCTCCTGGGCGCTGACGAGATATCTGGAAGTGACGCCGAAACGTCCGGAAGCCACCTGCTTGATAGCAGAACTGCGGTTCGTGCCGAGACGTTCGATCTCCTCGCCGCCCTCACCGCTGTTGGACTTTCCGTGAAGCGTATTCATAGCGATCGCCAGTGTCTCATGTGCCTCCTTGGAGATAGATCCGTAGGACATGGCTCCTGTCTTAAAGCGTGTCACGATAGAGTCCACACTCTCGACCTCCTCGATCGGCACGCCCTTCTTCGGATAGTTAAATTCGAGCTGGCCTCTCAAGTTGATCTTCTCGCCTTCCTCGTCCACCATCCTCGTGTATTCCTTGAACATCTCATAATCGCCGCGTCTCGTGGACTGCTGGAGCATGTGGATCGTCTGCGGGTTGTAGAGGTGCTCTTCCCCGCCGCTCTTATATTTATGTCTTCCCACGCTGTCCAGGGTCATATCACTGTCCAGCCCGAGCGGATCGAATGCCTCCGTATGGAAAGCTGTGTAGTCCTCTGCGATCTCCTCGATGCCGATACCGCCCACACGGCTTACTGTATCAGTAAAATATCTGTTGATAAAATCTTCCTTCAGCCCGATCGCCTCGAAGATCTTCGCGCCCTGGTAAGACTGGATCGTGGAGATTCCCATCTTAGACGCGATCTTGACAATCCCGTGGAGCACTGCCGAGTTATAATCATCCACTGCCGCATAGTAGTCCTTGTGCAGAAGCCTGTCATCGATCAGCTGACGGATGGACTCGTGCGCCAGATACGGGTTGATGGCACATGCGCCGTAACCGAGCAGCGTCGCAAAGTGATGTACCTCTCTTGGCTCGCCGCTCTCCAGGATCATGGCAACGGATGTCCTCTTCTTCGTCCGCACCAGATGCTGCTGGAGTCCGGACACTGCCAGGAGAGACGGGATAGCCACATGGTACTCGTCCACATCCCTGTCTGTCAGGATCAGGATGTTCGCGCCCTCGCGGATCACCCTGTCAACCTCGATGAACAGGTACTCGATCGCTTTCTCAAGGCTTGTGTTCTTATAATATGTGATCGGGATCTCAGCAACCTTGAACCCGTCCACATTCATATTCTTGATCTTAAGAAGGTCCGTGTTTGTCAGGATCGGATTATTCACCCGGAGCATCTTACAGTTCTCTTCCCTCTTCTCGAGAAGGTTTCCGTCCTTTCCAACATAGATCGTCGTGGAGGTGACGATCTCCTCACGGATCGCATCGATCGGCGGATTCGTAACCTGCGCGAAAAGCTGTTTGAAATATCCGAACAGCGGCTGGCGTTTTCTTGAGAGCACGGACAGCGGGATATCGATGCCCATCGCCGCGATCCCCTCGCCGCCGTTTTTCGCCATTGTAAGGATGGATGTCTTCACGTCCTCGTACGCATAACCGAACGCTTTCTGAAGTCTTGTGCACTCTTCCTTCGTATATTTTGGGATATCCTTGTTCGGGATCTTCAGATCCTTCAGCTCGATCAGGTTCCTGTCCAGCCATTCTCCGTAAGGCTCCTCATTGGCATATTTTTCTTTCAGCTCTTCGTCGTCGATCACCCTTCCCGCGACCGTGTCGACGAGCAGCATCTTGCCCGGATGCAGCCTCTCCTTCACAAGGATCTTGGACGGATCGATGTCAAGCACGCCCACCTCCGAGGAGAGGATCAGGTTGTCGTCATCCGTGATATAGTATCTGGAAGGTCTCAGGCCGTTGCGGTCGAGCACTGCCCCCATCACGTCTCCGTCAGAGAAAAGGATGGACGCCGGTCCGTCCCACGGCTCCATCATCGTCGCATAATACTGATAGAAATCCTTCTTGTTCTGGGACATGCTGCGGTTGTTGACCCACGGCTCTGGGATCGCGATCATGACGGCAAGCGGAAGCTCCATGCCGCTCATCACCATGAACTCCAGCGCGTTGTCCAGCATCGCAGAGTCAGATCCCGACGTGTTGATCGCCGGGAGCACCTTATGGAGCTCTCCCTTGAGGCATCCCGACTCCATCGTCTCCTCGCGGGCACGCATCTTGTCCGCATTTCCGCGGATCGTATTGATCTCACCGTTGTGTACCATGAAACGGTTCGGATGGGCTCTCTGCCAGCTCGGCGCTGTGTTGGTGCTGAATCTGGAATGCACCATGGCGATCGCCGACTCGTAATCCTCGTCCTGCAGATCCTCGAAGAACAGGCGGAGCTGTCCTACGAGGAACATCCCCTTATAGACGATCGTGCGGCTTGAGAGCGATACCACATAAGTATCGTCGCTGCTCTGCTCAAAGACACGTCTCACAACATAGAGCCTGCGGTCAAAAGGCAGGCCTTTCTCGATCTTTTTCGGCCTCTCAATAAATGCCTGCATGATGCACGGCATACAGTCGACCGCCGTCTTTCCAAGGATCTCCGGATGGATCGGCACTTCTCTCCAGCCGAGGAAGTTCAGTCCCTCTTTCTTGACGATGACCTCGAAGATCTTCTTAGCCTGATTTCTCTTCAGCTCATCCTGCGGAAGGAAGAACATGCCGACGCCATAGTCCCTCTCTCCTTTGATCGGGATGCCGAGCGGCTGACAGACTTTCTGAAAAAACTTGTGCGAGATCTGAAGCAGGATCCCCACGCCGTCTCCCGTCTTCCCCTCTGCGTCTTTTCCCGCCCGGTGCTCCAGATGCTCTACGATCTCGAGCGCGCCGGCTACGGTACTGTGGCTTTTCCGGCCCTTGATGTTTACGATCGCGCCGATACCGCAGTTGTCGTGTTCAAAGCTTTCCCTGTATAACCCCTGTGGACTTTCATTTTCTTTCCTCATAGTCGCTGTCCTTTCTTCTGAATATTCTCATGCATGCCCCGCTGCAGGCAGCTTTTTCCACACTGGACTGCCGCGGCCAATATATGATTTCAAAATATACACCCATTTTTCTTTTTTGTAAACAGGAAATTTCTTTAAATTGTCTGATTATTTGAATATAGTAGATTCTACATATTGTTTTCTGATTATTCTATTTTCACAGAAACATCAGTAAGAATTATCAAGATCCTGGATTTCCTCTCTATTTATGAAATTAATTCCGGATTTACGGCACAAAAATACGGCAGGATAACCTTCCTGCCGTATACAATTTCAAATTGTTTTTTTATCTGAACATATTCATCGGATCGTTGTTTTCTTCGTGTATTTCTTCCTTTTCCCGCACCGTCATCCTCTGAATGAGCACGAACAGGGAAGAACAGAGAAATGCGCTGAGGATCACTGCAGCCGCCATCCTGATCGGTTCATTTCCCAGCCATCCAAAGACCCCCGTCTCCGTAAAGATCAGCGAAGCCGTGTTTGCAGAGATATGCAGCACGACAGGCGCTTTGAAAGACCCAAACCGTTCATACAGATAGCAGAGGCAGAGCCCCAGAAAGAACGCATATACGATCTGGATATTGTTCGTATGCGTCAATGCAAAAAACAGCGAGGACCAGAGTGCCGAGCTCCAGAATCTCCTGGTCTCCCGGTACCGCCTGAACAGCACGCCGCGGAACATCAATTCCTCCGCCAGCGGCATGACCAGCCCCATCACAAGCAGCTGCATCGGGAAGGACGCTGAATACATGATCTCAGCCGTCTCCTGATACTGTTCGTCGTACAGCGCCGCCTGCACCATTGCCGAGAGGCATGTCACACCCACGCTTAAGATCACGCCAAACAATATGATAGACCAGTACTTCCTGACCGGCGCCTTCTCCGCCGGAGCGATTCCCCAGGATCTCTCCAGTTTTCTGTCTTTCGCAAACAGTACTGCAGTCAGCGGGATCGTACACAGCGCCGCAGCACCGGCGATCTCCACCTGATATTTCAGCACCTGCTCGATCGCCGGGCCGGCCGCCGAGAGATAGCCATCCATCGCCTCCTGAAAATCTGCCGCACCGCTGTTGACAAAATTATCAATGTAGGCCTCCGCCAGATACGGGGCCTGGATCACAGCCTGGATCACGGTCTGCACTGCCAGCTGGATCCCAAAATAGGCGAGCAGCGGTCCTGCCAGGCTCCAGAACGGATTTTTCCTTTGAATCTGATTCATCTATATCCTCCCCGCTTTCTCACAGATCCACGCCCTCATCTCGCTCTCACTGCCTTTTGCGGTTCCCTGCACCATCTCAGGCTTTCCGCCGCCCCGCCCGGAGAACGCAGCGTTGAACTCTCTCACAAATTCCCTGAGATCCGCCTTCCTGCTGCCGATCACATACCGATAGCCTTCCCTGTCGTCTCCATGGAACACTGCGCAGAGCTTCCGCTCCTTTTCCAGCACCCGGTTCATCAGGGCTCTCATGGACTCGCCCCCGATCTCTCTCGAGAATACGCAGACGACATCCTCCCCATCGGGGATCATCTCCGCCCGGAGCTCCACGAGCTGCTTTTCCTTCTCCGCGATCTCGCGCTTCAGCTCAGAGCACTCCTCCCTGAGACGAGTCACTGCTTCCGCGATCTCATTCTGCTTCGCACAGAGCATAGCCGAGATTTCTCCCGCCTGCTCCTGCTTCACCGCATAATCCGCAAGAGCCCGCATGCCGCAGAGCATGGTCACGCGCACGCCGCCCTTGTACCTCTGCACGCCCGTGAGCTTGATCACACCGATCTCTCCCGTCCGCTTCACATGAGGCGCACAGCAGGCGCACACATCGTATCCGGGGATCACGACGATCCTGACCTGTCCTTCGATCTCGATCTTGCTCCTGTATTCGATCTGCGCCAGCTCTTCCTCCGACGGATAGAGCACCTGGACATCCAGGTCCGCCCACACCGCCCTGTTGGCCTTTTCCTCGATCTCTCTGAGCTCTTCCGGGGTGATCTCTCCGTCAAAGTCCATCGTGCAGTCCTCGCTGCCGAGATGGAACCCCACATTGTTATAGCCAAACCGCGCGTGCACCAGCCCGGACACGATATGCTCCCCCGTGTGCTGCTGCATCTTCATGAACCGCTCTTCCCAGTCAATGCGGCCGGCCACCGTCTCTCCCGGAGTCAGCGGGCCGTCTGTGATATGGAGGACACGGCCGTCCCTCTCCTGCACATCCAGGACGCGGACGCTGCCGATCGTTCCCGTGTCAGCGTACTGCCCTCCCCCTTCCGGGAAAAAGGCAGTGCAGTCAAGCTCAGCTTCATAGTGATCCCCGCTTTTCCCGCAGGAGACCACCTTCGCTTCGAACTCTTTCAGATGGCTGTCCTGGTAAAACAGCTTCACTGTCTTTCCGTTTTCTCTCATATTTGCCGTCACACTCTCTGTCATCCGACATTACATCCTTTCCGGCGCCTCAAATCCGAGCAGATCGATACATGTCTCCAGCACCCGTTTTGCAAGAGACAGAAGCGCGATATACCCGGACTTCTTTTCCTCATCCTCTTCCGACAGTATCTTTGTCTCATGATAGAACTTGTTAAACTCATTGGCAAGCTCATAGATATACGCACAGATCTTGTGCGGCGCAGTCTCCTCGTAAACTGTATCGATCACGTCATTGAACTTCAGGACCTGCAGCATCAGCGCTTTTTCGTAAACGCTCTCCGCCGGAAGGATCTTCAGCCCTTCCAGGCTTCCGCCGTTCTCCTGATATTTGTTCAGGATGGATTTGATCCTGACGATCGTATACAGGATATACGGACCGGTATTTCCCTCAAATGAAGTAAACCTGTCCACATCGAAGATATAGTCCTTCGACGCCTGGTTCGAGAGGTCGCCGTATTTGATCGCCGCAAGACCGACGATCTCCGCCGTGCGCTTCGCTTCGGCTTCCTCGACCGTGCGGTTGTCCATGATCTTCTTGTACATCTCCTCATCGATCTCGCGGATCAGATTCTCCAGGCGCATAACGCCGCCTTCCCTTGTCTTGAAAGGCTTCCCGTCCTTCCCGTTCATTGTCCCGAATCCGAGGAAGGTAAGCTTCGTGTCCTCTCCCACGATACCAGTCTTCTTCGCGCACCGGAACACCTGGATAAAGTGGAGCTCCTGTCGCTTGTCCACCACGTAAATGACCTCGTCCGGATGATAGTCCTGCTCGCGCTGCACAAGCGTGGCAAGGTCTGTCGTATCATACAGCGCTGCTCCGTCTGACTTCAGGATCATGCATGGCGGCACTTCCTTATTATCTGACTCTTCCTGGACATCCACGACAAGAGCGCCGTTGTCATAGTGCGCATAGCCTTCGTCCTTCAGCCTCTGCACCATATCCGGGATATATTTCTGAGCGTCAGCCTCGCCCTTCCACAGATCAAACTCCACATTCAGCTTCTCATAATTCTTCTTCAGATCCGCCACGGACACATTCATGATGTGGTTCCAGATCGCACGGTATCCCCGGTATCCGTTCTGCAGGAGATAGGTCGCATGCAATGCTTCCTCTCTGTAATCCTCATGCTCCTTCGCATATGCGCTCGCTGTGGGATAGATTTCCTCCAGCTCACCGATCGTAAACGGCGCTTCCTCCGGGTACTCTCCCTCAAACTGCTCGTCAAAATACGGCAGCTCCGGTTTTCTCTTCTTAAGCTCTGTGATGATCAGTCCCATCTGATATCCCCAGTCGCCCAGATGGATATCGCCGATCACCTTGTTTCCTTTAAACCGGGCGATCCTCTTCACGCTTTCTCCGATGATCGCTGAGCGGAGATGCCCCACATGGAGCGGCTTCGCCACATTCGGTCCGCCGTAATCGATCATGATCGTCCTCGGCTCCTTCTCCGCTTCCACGCCCATTTTGCCGTCAGCAGCCATCTCATTGAGATAATCTGCAGCAAACGCAGGGGAAAGCTTCAGGTTGATAAATCCAGGCTTCACCGCCTCCACGCTCTCAAAGCATCCGCTGTCAGAGAGATGCGACACCACGTCCTCCGCGATCATAAACGGCGCCTTCCTGTAAGTCTTCGCTCCCGCCATCGCGCCGTTGCACTGATACTCGCACAGGTCCGGCCGGTTGGAGAGCGTCACCTTCGCAAGCTCTTCATCATATCCTGCCGCGCGGAACGCAGCCTTCATTTCTATTGTGATCAAATCAAGTAATGTCTTCAATTTCTTCCACACTCCTTTATCCGTATTCTGTCAGTATATCATGTCTGAATGTCGACGGCAAGTTTTTACAATTGGCAAAAATCAAAATGCAGTTATTGACAAGAATTGAGCAAAGTGATTATTCTAAGATAGAAAATGGGAGATTCATAATCTCCAGAAGAAAGGAAATATATCATGAAAATAGGTTCACACGTAGGCATGAGCGGGAAAGAGATGCTCCTCGGCTCAGCCAGGGAAGCCGTCTCCTACGGCGCAGACACTTTTATGTTCTATACAGGCGCGCCCCAGAACACCCGCAGGAAGGAGATCAGCGAGCTGAACATTGCTCCCGCCTGGGAGTATATGAAGGCCCACGGGATCGACGAGATCATCGTCCACGCCCCATATATCATCAACCTCGGGAACTCCGTGAAGGCAGAGACCTTCTCTCTTGCCGTCGAATTTCTCGCCAAGGAGATCGACCGCACCATAAGCTGCGGGAGCCACGTCCTCATCCTTCATCCAGGCGCCCACGTCGGAGCGGGAACAGATGCCGGCACAGCCCAGATCATCAAAGGACTGAACGAAGTCCTCTCATCCGACACGGACTGCTGCATCGCACTTGAGACAATGGCCGGAAAGGGTTCCGAGATCGGACGCAGCTTCGAGGAGCTCGCCCGCATCTACGACGGCGTAGTCCACAGCGAAAGGCTCCGCGTCTGCTTCGACACCTGCCATACCAGCGACAGCGGCTACGATATCATCAGCCATTTTGACAGCGTCATGGATGAGTTCGACCGGCTCATAGGGAAAGACCAGATCGCCGTCTTCCATATAAACGACAGCAAAAATCCGTCCGGCGCCCGCAAGGACCGCCACGAAAACATCGGGTTCGGACAGATCGGGTTCGACGCGCTGGACTACATTGTCCACCATCCGGATTTTGCAGACGTGCCGAAGATCCTGGAGACCCCCTATATCCCTTCGGAAATCAATCCGAAAAAGTCTTATGCGCCGTACAAATACGAGATCGAGATGCTCAGGAACAGAGTCTTTGATCCCGGCATGAAGGAAAGGATCCTTCACGACAACGAACCCTCCGGAAAAGCTTGACAGTTTCACCCTTTCAGTATACGATTGTATTATATAATTAATACAATAACCAGAATAGAAAATGAGGTGATTCGATGCCATGGGATTTAGACAACGACCGTCCCATCTATCTTCAGCTGATGGAGCGGATCCAGCATGACATCATTTCCGGAGTGTACCGTCCCGGGGACAAGATCCCGTCTGTCCGCGATCTGGCGCTGGAAGCGGCAGTAAACCCGAACACGATGCAGAAAGCACTCTCCGAGCTCGAGCGCAGCGGACTTGTATATTCTCAGCGGACGAGCGGACGTTTTATCACAGAGGATGAAAAGATGTTAAAAAAAATGAAGATGGATCTGGCCTCAGAGCACATCCAGCAATTCTTCGAGCAGATGCACCATCTCGGCTTCAGCGACGAGGAAACACTTGACCTGATCCGCGAGACACTAAGGAGGAAAAACAATGAGACCGATTCTTGAATGCCGGGACCTGACAAAAAAATACGGCAGTAATTATGCGCTTTCCGGATTGAACCTGGTCCTGGAGCGGGGACAGATCGCCGGCCTGCTCGGTCCCAACGGAAGCGGAAAAAGCACGCTGATCAAGCTCGCCGCAGGGGTGCTGCATCCCACCGGCGGCGAGATCCTGCTGAACGGGGAGGCGCCCGGCGTAGAGACCAAAAAAATTGTCTCCTATCTGCCGGACCGCAATTATCTCGGGCGTCAGATGCGCGTGAGCGAAGTCATTGATTACTACAGTACATTTTACGAAAACTTCCGTCCGGAACGTGCGTCAAGCATGCTGGATTCTCTGGAGATCGACCGCCGGGCAAGGCTGTCCTCCCTCTCAAAGGGAACGCTCGAAAAGGTACAGCTCATCCTTGTCATGAGCCGGGATGCAGACCTGTATCTGCTGGATGAGCCGATCGGCGGCGTGGACCCCGCTGCCCGGGACTATATCCTCCAGACAATACTGACCAACTATAATGAGAATGCCACAGTACTGCTCTCCACTCATCTGATCTCAGATATCGAGAACATCCTGGACCGCGTGCTCTTTCTCCGCAGCGGACAGCTCGCGCTCAATGCTTCCGTAGATGAAATACGGACAGAATACAGAAAATCTGTGGACACTTTGTTCCGGGAGGTATTCAAATGTTAGGGAAACTGATCAAATTTGACTTAAAAAGCGGAGTAAGGATCTTTCTCCTTCTCCACGGCATCCTGCTTGCCGTCGCCCTGGCCGGCAGACTGCTCTTTATGGATCATCTTGATTTCAGCGAGATGACCCCGGCGCTCCTGTCATCCATCGTGCTTTTTGCTTCTCTGATGCTCTTTCTGCTCATTGCAGTATGCTTCTGCACATGGCTGCTCATCGCCGCCCGGTTCTACCGGAGCCTTTTTACAGGGGAAGGATATCTGACATGGACGCTCCCGGCATCCGCCGTGGAACATCTGTGGGCAAAGATTATTTCCGGTATCATGTGGTATGTGGCCGACTGCATTGTTGTTGCTGCAGTGACACTAATCCTGGTGACCGGAAAAAATATCACTGATGCCTACAGCGCAGTCGCTCCCGAAGTCACCGCTGAGCTCGGAATGCCGCTGAGTTCCTTCGGGTTCTATATGTTTATACTTATGATGATCTCCTGTTTCAGCAGTGTGATCACGACTTATTTCTGCATCGCAGTCGGCCAGCTTTTCCCGGCACACCGGGTACTCTGCGCGATCGCAGCATATTTCATAAGCGGACTGGTCGTCCAGACGGTCTCTATGGGGCTGATGTTCCTGTTCCGTCTTTTTCCGGGGATCAACCTCTCTGTCCGGACCGGAGAACAGCTGGCGCAGTATCTGTTTTCAGCGATCGGCCTCAGCATAATCATCATGTTCGCCGTATCAATCGCAGAATACATCGCGACACACTATATCATGAAGAAAAAGATCAATCTGCTGTAAATACAGAGAAATCATGCAGGCTGCTGCATAGAGAAGAGGCGGCGGACCGTGGAGAAATACTCCCGGTCCGCCGCCTCTTCTGCTATTAAAAAAATCCGGCAGGCGCGGGGAACCTTCTGTCCGCAGCACCTGCCGGGAAATCTTCAAAGCGTCTGAGCGGAGTCGAACCGCCGCACATGCCTCCGGAGGGCATCGCTCTATCCACTGAGCTACAGACGCATTCCGGTCATCTCTGGGAAAGGCTGAAGCCTTCCCCTTTCAACGACCTTAATTATCCTAGCACATATTTGCCAAAATGTAAAGAGCAAAAATAAGCCGCCCCGACACGCGTCAGGACCCGAGGGCATGTCAGCGGGGAAGGCGCTCACCCGCTCGACAGTCTGGAACAGACAGAGCCTTTCTTCCCCTGCGCTTCGCCAATGCCGCGATCACCAGGAGCGGGGAGCATGCCGCAAGAAGAGCAGTCATCCCGAAAATCCCCGTATCATCGCCGCTCATCACCGCCGTCTCCGGCTTCTTCATATTTTCTACCGTGATCACGGCACGTTCTTCCCCGTCGATGCGTCCGGTCTCGTCCACCGTCACACTGAAGACTCTGACGTCCGCCAGATAACCCTCCGGCGCTTTTGTCTCCTGCACATAATACTCTCCCGGGAGCAGTCCGCGGATCTCGATCCTCCCATTCTCGTCCGTCGTGTAGGTCTCACAGAACTCTTCAGCCGCGCCATCCTTTGTCCTCACAGTAAATTCTGCTCCCTCCAGGCGTTTCTCCGAACTGCTCTCCTTCTTGTCAATGACCAGCACCGTCGGCGCATTAGAGATCTTCACCGTCTCTGTCACTACAGGTGTAGTCTGATCCTTATATACGAGCTCTGCTTCATAGACATCCGTACTGCGCACATAGCCAGGCGTCTGAGCCGTCTCTGTGATCTCATATTTTCCGAGGAACAGCTCGTCTGACTGCGCCCTTCCGTCCTCCCCTGTAGTCAGAGTGCCGGCCGTCTTTCCCGCGCCAAGGAGGATCGTCCCATCCGGAGCAGTGATGTCTTCTCCCGCCCGGATCTCAAATACCGTACCTGCAAGCGGTTCTCCTGTCTCTGCGTCCGTCTTTTCAATACAGATCCGCCCCTTCGCAGGCCGGTCTGGAAATACTACAGTAAAGGGCTCCTCCCAGTCATGGCCCTCTGTTATGGTAAACTCCAGGAGGCCCTCCTCCAGAAGATAGCCATATGGAGCCTCCGCCTCCTGGAAATAATAGGTTCCAGGAGGCAGCTTTTCCGGCAGGACAAGGCTGCCGCTCTCGTCCGTATAGAAGATCTCGCACGCCTCTCCCGACGGATAGCGTACCTCCATGATGATCGGCTCTTTTTCGGCGTCAAGAAGCCGGAATCCGGCGCCGGCCAGCGGCACTGTCCTGCCCGTCTCCGCATCGGTCTTGATCAGTCTGACAGGGGACAGGATTTCTCTGTTTTCAAGAATGTAATACAATGTGCTTCCCTCCTCAGAAATCGTGATCTCAAAATCTCCGACCGGCTCGAGCCCTTCCGGCGTCTCCGTCTCGCTGACCACGTAAGTGTCAAAGACAAGGCCGCCCCACTCTCCATCACCCCGAGCTGTGGAGGCATATCCGTTTTCATCTGTCGTGATCCGGATCTTTTCCCCTGTTGTCTTGGAGGTGACCGTAAAGACGATTCCCTCAAGGGGTGTCTTCTGATCTTCCTCGTCATCCTCACTGCCGAGGAACTTCACGATCTGAAGATCTCCCCTTATCACCTGCTCGGGAACCTCCGGCGTCTGATACAGCGTATCCGTCGCCCCATCTCCGGACGGCGTAATCTGTCTGACAAGCACCTCGTCATTCAGCAGATACCCCTCCGGCGCTTTCGTCTCCCTGATGACAGCCGTTCCCAGAGGCAGGGTGATCTCCCCGGAGGAATTTCTGAAGAACTCATCCCCGCTCACCTTCGCCTCATCAGACAGGAGCAGTCTTCCCTTGTCATCGGTTCTGAGGATCCAGCTTTTCCGGGCGGTGATCCCGTCGGCTGCCGGATCCGACTCATAGTATCCGGCATACCATTCCACTTCAAACTCCGCCCCCGCAAGGCTTCCGCTCCCCTGTGCCGACTGCTCTCCGGTCTCACTGTCTATTTTGATAAGGACCGTTTCGAGAGGATGGTTCTGCGCCTGATCCACACACCGGTATCTGCAGACCTCCCCGTCTCCGACCGTGACCGTATATCGGGCTTTGTCCAGGGCGAATCCTTCCGGACTCTTTATTTCTGCGATCTCGTAGGTTCCGATGGGCAGCTCTTCGATCCGGCCGTACCCGTTCTCATCTGTCGTGATCTCATAAAGCGGGGCCTGAGCGCCCGGACTGTACACTCCGAACACCGCCCCTTCAAGCGAATAGCAGGGATTCCCTTCGGTCCAGTCTGTGCGGTCAGACTCTTTATAAAGCTCCAGCATTCCGGTCCTGTCTTTTCCGCTTCCTCCCATCGCCTGTCCGCTTCCTGTCCCGAACACGAACGCGCAGAAGGCTTCCGGCGGATCCGGCATGCTCAGCATCTGTCCGATATGCGCCATCAGCACCTGTGCTTCACTGTCCGTCAGCCCCGTGAACGCGTCCGGTGATCCGCTGTACAGATAGGAAAGAATGCAGTGGCTCATACAATACTCTCTGTTCTCGTCATATCCTTCCCCGCTTCCCAGATATCCGAATTTTTCAACATATGCACTGTGTCCGGGGCCTCCGTAGGCATAGTACAGGCCTTTTCTCAGGTCTCCCGTCTCCAGCATTTCCGCTTCGTAGCTCCCGGACTCCGGCGTCGCTTTGAGCGGTTCAAGGCAGTACGCAGGCTTTCCATCTACACTGAAGCGATTCGTACTGTAAGTGCCGTAGTAGACCTTTTCCCCCACCGTGAGATGCACGGTTTCTGCAGCATTGACATTTACCGCGGTCAGCACCGCCACAGCTTCTTCCGCCTCGTCATCCGGTCCTGGCAGGGGATCCGCATTCTCTTCTGCCTCGCCCGGATTCTCCGCGGGATACGCATGTTCCTCCGTTTCTCCTGATTCCCCGCTTTCTTCCGCTCTCACCGGGACAGCGCTCAGGAACGCATTCGGGATCATATTGACCAGCATGCAGCAAAGAGCAAATATCACGAAAAATCTTTTCATCGAGCTCCCTCCTTTCCGGCCTCTTCCGCGCCGCACACCCGAAGGAGCCCTTCCCGGCAGTCATAGTAATAGACATGGTCGCTCAGGACCTCTTCCTCTGCCACCTGGGTCGCGTTGATCTCCCGCACCATCTCTTCTAACTCCCCGCCGGCAAGTCCCCCGTCAGCAGGAACGATCATGACTTCATGTACGCTGCTCGGCAGAATATAGTAGTCTGTCCCAAGCGTCCTGCCTATCATCTCAGGGATATACGGATAAGCCATGCAGGCAGCGCCGTAGCTTCGTATCCTGTTCGTGAGGACATACATCCTGTCATGTTCTCCGCTGTTCCCCTCCAGGATATTCTCCCGGGTGCAGTGCCCTTCCTCCGAGCCGCTCATGATCTCACCCAGCGCATAGCGCATGGTAAACAGCTCCGCCGGAAGGATCCGCTTCACATTCTCCGCCGCAGTCTCCCACAGCGTATCCGCATCGATGCCCCACTGCCTTATGTGATTTTCACAGATCGTCATCATCGCCGTCCCCTCTCTCCTGACCTCGAGGAGGACATAGAACACCACAGCCAGATCCAGCACCTCTCTGTGAGGCACTGACTCCAGAAATTTCCGGTTTTTGTCCCTGTTAATCAGCTTAAATACGATCCTGTCTTTTACCCCTTCATAGCTCAGGATCTTCCTGTAATCCCAGGACTCTTCCTTCCGGATGCTCTCATAAAACGAATGGATGTCGTCTACGATCTCTTCCAGTCCCTCTCCATTCTGATAACACTGATAATACTCTTCCAGATAGATCGTCGGCGAGATATTCACTCCCGGCGTCTCAACAACGATCCCCTGTCTCTCCCGGCCGTTGTTCTTCACAGCCGTATAAGAGGATACTTTTACACCTTCCTTCACCTTCAGACTCATGTTTTTCTCTACCGCGCACACAAATTCCGTATAGTTCATCCTTCTCCTTTCCTGGCACGGTTCTTATATTCTAAATGAGAAAACCGGTACGAAATGTACCATTTGAAAAATAAATTGAAATAGAACAATATTATGTGCTCTCCATTATATCTGAACAGACCTCAAAAGACAATTGTATATATTGGACAAATCATTTTTGAAAAATTTGTTGGATTTTTTTGAAAGGCTTTGACTAAAAATACTGTAAAACAGAACAATGCCGCGGACAGACTTGTCCACGGCAAATAAACTTTCCTGAAAATTAAACTCTTGACAGATACTCGCCTGTACGTGTATCGATCTTGAGCACATCGCCCACTTCAACAAACAGCGGAACCATAACTGTCGCGCCAGTCTCAACGACTGCCGGCTTTGTAGCTCCCTGAGCTGTATCTCCCTTGAAGCCCGGCTCTGTCTCTGTGATAGCCAGCTCTACGAACAGCGGCGGCTCAACAGAGAACACGTTGCCCTTGTGAGAGCAGATCTTTACAGTCTCGTTCTCCTTCACAAACTTCAGCGCATCACCAACCACATCAGAATTCAGCGCGATCTGGTCATATGTCTCGACATCCATGAAGTTATACAGGTCTCCATCCTGGTAGAGATACTGCATATCTTTTCTGTCGATATGAGCATTCTCAAACTTCTCTGTCGGACGGAACGTCTTCTCGACAACTCCTCCACTGATGATATTTTTTAATTTTGTTCTGACAAAAGCCGCGCCTTTTCCCGGCTTTACATGCTGGAACTCCAGGATCTGAAAAATATTCCCATCAATCTCAATGGTAAGTCCGTTCTTAAAATCTCCTGCTGATACCATTTATAATCCTCCTTCAATCCTGCGTCTTATAGACGCTCCACATATTTCATTTTATAATATATTTCCACTTTTTTCAATCTTTTTTTATCCGCCCGGCGTCTCTTTCTGTCGGCCGCCTCACTTCTCTCGGCTCTTTTTGTAAAAATAGAGCACGACCTTCTCCAGACGCCGCTTCAGCACGATCTGGATCTCTTCTTTCGGATGTATCGGCTTCACAAGGATATTGTGTATCCCCGCGCGCTTCGCGCCCCACACATCGGTAAAAAGCTGATCACCGATAAACACTGTATTCGACTTGTCCGTGCCCATGATCTCCATGGCGCGGACATAGTTCTTCACCGACGGCTTGTGTGCGTTGAAGATATAATTCGTCCCGATCTCCCGGTTGAACATCTTCACCCGCGGCTCCTGGTTGTTGGAGATGAGGCAGGAAGAAAAGCCGATCTCCTCAAGACGCTTAAACAGCTCTTTCGCCCGGCGGTCCGCCGGTGCACCGTGAGGGACAAGCGTATTGTCAATATCAAAGATCACGCCGCGGTATCCTTTTTCATACAGTTTCTCAAAGGGGATGACATATGTGGATGCCACATACTCATCCGGAAAAAATCTTTCAAACATCAGCGTCCATCCAATTCCATCAATTTCGAGATCAGCTCCTCGCTGATCTGCAGGATCGTCTTGTCATCTGTCTGTATCACTACATCTGCGGCCGCCTCATACTTCTCGCGGCGCTTCTCCATCATATCCGCAATGAAATCAACATTTTTGTTGCCGTTGAGGATCGGTCTCTCATCGCTGTCCTTCACTCTCTCGTAGATCGTCTCCGGACTCGCAGTGAGAAGGACTACCCTGCCGTTCTTCTTCATCTCCACAACATTTTCCGCGCGCAGCGCAACACCGCCGCCGCAGGAGATGACACAGTTCTTTCCGGTCTGGAGCTCTTTCAACAGTTTTGTCTCAAGGTTCCTGAAATATTCTTCACCGTAGGTGGCAAAAATATCCGGAATGCTCATCTGCTCCCTCTCTGAGATCTCCTGATCCATCTCGACAAGCCTCATGTCAAACATGGTGCTCAGATAATCGGATATGGTCGACTTTCCCGCGCCCATAAAGCCGATCAGGACAATATTATAAGAGAACAGCTTTCTCGCCTGGATACGCTTGCTGTTCCGCAGTATCCTCTGGAAAACATCATGTATCTCTTCTCTGTATTTGTTATCCTTCAGTTTCTCATTCAGCCTGCGCTCCTGCTTTGCCTCCTGCTGAGGCTGAAGGATCGGCATGCCGTAGGTTTCTTTATATGCCATGATCTTCTCGATGATGGCATTTCTCTCTACGAGAGCGTCAATGATCTTGTCATCGCAGATGGCAAGCTGCTCCCGGTACATTTCCAGATCGTTCATCTTTACCCTCCATACTATCCTATCAACACAATACTTAATATTATATCAACTTTCTATACCGATAGCAAGGAGGAAATTTAACGTAAACTCTGTGCAGAAACCTGCCCGGAGCTCCGCGCATGGCTGAGCTGTCTCCTCACTCACGTCAGCACTCTGCCTGCCGTACAGCCCGTGCTCCCCGCTCCGGATCCGCGCGTCACTCTGCCTCTTCCTCGCTCCTTTCCATGGCTTTTCCTACATTTGCCTTAAATCCCGACCACTCATCCTCGTGGTCGACAAAATATTTCGGACAGATCTTCCCGGTCACATCGTAATGCCGTATCACATCATCCTGGGTCAGGTCAAACTTCTCGCAGAGCCACGCCGTGAGCTGTACAAGAGACCTGTACGTCTCGTCCGTGAACGCGCCGCTGTCATCCGGGTGGCAGCACTCTATGGAGACGGTGTCCATATTTCTCTCATTGGAGGCATAGGCGACCTCCCATGTGGGGACGCACTGTATGATCTCGCCGTCCAGGCCGATGACAAAATTGCTGCTCGCCTCCGTCTCCTGAGTATACTGAAGACTGTTGAAATAATCTCGGTTTTCCTGCGCCGTACTCCCCGGATTCGCCGTATAGTGGATCACGATCCCCGTGATCGTGTCTGTATTGATCCCCGGTCTTGAATACGCATTCACATCCAGGAGCTGGACGTCGATCTCAGGCTCCGACGCGTCCACATCCAGGTTCCTCCTGCTGCCTGATGCGCAGGATCTCACCGCCAGTATGACCGTCAGCACAGCCAGAATGGCAAGCCCCGCCCTGATGCGTGTATCCTTCAGGCTGAGCTTTCTCTTTCTCCGTCTTTTGTTTCTATTGTTCCGTATCATCTGTATCCTCAGTTCCCTTCAACTCCGGCGTGCCTCCGCCGCGGGCTGCTCATCCCTCAGCTGCCCGTTCTTATTCCTTTTCTTATGATAGCATACATTTTCTAAGGGATTGTGAAATGTTTCTTATAAATTTATAAAGGGCGCTGTTTCCCGCGGCGCTTCTGCGCCGCAGGAACAGCACCCTCTTTTCTCTGTTCCTCTTTAAATCTATGCTCTTATTCGTCAACGCTGTAGTTCGGAGCTTCCTTCGTGATATGGATGTCATGGGGATGGCTCTCTTTCAGAGAAGCTGCCGAAATCTTGATAAAGCGTCCGTTCTCCTGCAGCTCTTTTACTGTGCTTGTTCCGCAGTAGCCCATACCGGAGCGGAGTCCGCCCATGAGCTGGAACACTGTATCTTCAACCGTTCCCTTGTAAGCGACGCGTCCTTCTACGCCTTCCGGCACCAGTTTCTTGGCATTCTCCTGGAAGTAACGGTCCTTGCTTCCGTTCTCCATAGCTGCGATGGATCCCATTCCACGGTACACTTTATATTTTCTTCCCTGATACAGCTCAAATGTTCCCGGGCTCTCATCGCATCCTGCAAAGATGCTTCCCATCATGCACACATTCGCGCCGGCTGCGATCGCCTTCGTCATATCACCGGAGTACTTGATACCGCCGTCCGCGATGATCGGAATACCATATTCCTTCGCAACCTCATAGCAGTCCATGACTGCCGTGATCTGCGGAACACCGATTCCTGCAACGACACGTGTTGTACAGATGGATCCCGGTCCGATACCAACCTTGACCGCGTCTACGCCTGCCTCAATCAGCGCTTTCGTCGCCTCTCCTGTCGCTACGTTTCCTGCGATGACCGGGAGATCCGGATATTTCTCTTTTACCATCCTGACTGTGCGCAGCACGTTCGCTGAATGTCCGTGCGCAGAGTCCATGACGATCACATCGACCTTTGCCTTCACGAGTGCTTCCACACGCTCGAGGCAGTTCGCCGTAATACCGATCGCAGCTCCGCAGAGGAGGCGTCCCTGAGAGTCTTTCGCCGACAGCGGATATTTGATCTGCTTTTCAATATCCTTGATCGTAATCAGACCTTTCAGATTACCCTCATCGTCAACGATCGGAAGTTTTTCCTTTCTTGCCTTTGCAAGGATCTTTTTCGCTTCCTCGAGTGTGATCCCTTCCTTTGCAGTGATCAGCCCCTCTGAGGTCATGGATTCTTTGATTTTTTTAGAGAAGTCTTCCTCGAATTTCAGGTCACGGTTTGTGATGATGCCGACAAGCTTCCTTCCCTCCGTGATCGGAACTCCTGAGATGCGGAACTTTGACATCAGATTGTTCGCATCCTCGAGAGTGTTGTCCGGAGACAGGTAGAACGGATCTGTGATGACTCCATTCTCAGACCTCTTTACCTTGTCTACTTCTTCTGCCTGCTGCTCGATCGACATATTCTTGTGAATGATCCCGATTCCACCCTGACGCGCCATTGCGATCGCCATACGGTGCTCTGTGACTGTATCCATACCCGCACTCATCATCGGAATATTCAGCTTGATCGTCTTCGTCAGATGCGTGGACAGATCCACCTCATTCGGAATCACCTCTGAATATGAAGGAACAAGCAGAACATCATCAAATGTAATTCCTTCGCCAATAATTTTTCCCATGTCCATCTTACCTCTCTTTCTTAAGAATCCATTTTGTCTGAATGTTTATCTGATATACTACATAAATTCCTAACGGATGTCAAGAGATTTTCCGCCATGCCGCTTCTTTCGGATCTTGATTTATTTTAAGTTCTATTATTAAGTCTCACTTATAGATCGCACTCTTTTTATAATTTTCAGTACATCTTCACAATCTGTTTCCATAATACAGCAGTCCCCGGATACAGGTTTTACAACCCATATCCGGGGACTCATGCCATCCTCCTGAAATGTACACAGTACGGATGGTCAGGATTCAATTACATCATTCCCGGTGCTCCTGCCGGTGCAGCCGGTGTCTCTTCTTTGATCGTGGAAACGACAGACTCTGTCGTCAGCAGTGTGGATGCCACACTTGTCGCATTCTGAAGAGCGCTTCTTGTAACCTTGGCAGGATCAAGGATTCCTTCCTCTACCATGTTCACATACTCTTCCTTGTAAGCGTCAAATCCGATTCCCGGCTCTGACTCTCTTACTTTGTTCACGATAACAGCGCCTTCCAGACCTGCGTTTGCAGCGATCTGATGGAGCGGAGCCTCCAGAGCCTTCAGGATGATCCTTGCGCCTGTCTTCTCGTCTCCTTCCAGTTCATCTGCGAGTTTCGCAACCTCTTTTGCAGCGTGGATGTATGCAGAACCGCCGCCTGCGATGATACCTTCCTCAACAGCTGCTCTTGTCGCGTTCAGCGCATCCTCCATACGGAGTTTTGCCTCTTTCATCTCTGTCTCTGTAGCAGCGCCTACACGGATGACAGCAACGCCGCCTGCCAGCTTCGCAAGTCTCTCCTGGAGCTTCTCTCTGTCGAAGTCAGATGTTGTCTCTTCGATCGCTTTCTTGATCTGTGCGATCCTGTCTGCGATAGCGTTCTTGTCTCCGCATCCGTCAACAATGACAGTGTTCTCTTTCTGGACTTTGACGGATTTCGCGCGTCCGAGCTGATCCATTGTCGTCTCCTTCAGATCCAGGCCGAGCTCTTCGGAGATCACCTGTCCGCCTGTCAGGATAGCGATATCCTGGAGCATCTCTTTTCTTCTGTCACCATATCCCGGTGCCTTGACAGCGACAACATTGAATGTTCCGCGCAGCTTGTTGACGATCAGAGTTGTCAGAGCCTCGCCCTCGACATCCTCAGCGATGATCATCAGTCTTGCTCCGGACTGTACAATCTGCTCAAGAAGCGGAAGGATATCCTGGATATTGGAGATCTTCTTGTCTGTGATCAGGATATACGGATCTTCCAGCACTGCTTCCATCTTCTCCATGTCTGTAGCCATATATGCGGAAATATATCCGCGGTCAAACTGCATACCTTCTACAAGGTCCAGTTCTGTCTGCATTGTCTTGGATTCTTCGATCGTGATGACACCGTCGTTGGAAACCTTCTCCATCGCGTCAGCTACCATCGCTCCGACACCCTCGTCTCCGGAAGAAACTGCCGCAACTCTTGCGATCTGCTCTTTTCCATTTACCTTGCTGCTCATAGCCTGGATTGCCTCTACAGCCTTGTCAGTCGCTTTCTTCATACCTTTTCTCAGGACGATCGGGTTAGCACCTGCTTCCAGGTTCTTCATTCCCTCATGCACCATTGCCTGAGCCAGCACTGTAGCAGTCGTAGTACCGTCACCTGCAACGTCGTTTGTCTTGGAAGCGACCTCTCTGATCAGCTGTGCTCCCATGTTCTCGAATCCGTCCTCGAGCTCGATCTCTTTTGCGATCGTGACACCGTCGTTTGTGATCAGCGGTGCGCCGAATGATTTGTCAAGAACTACGTTTCTTCCTTTAGGTCCAAGTGTTACCTTTACTGTATCTGCCAGTTTGTTTACACCTTTCTCCAGTGCTGCTCTGGCTTCAGTTCCATATTTGATTTCCTTTGCCATTTTTAAGCATCTCCTTAATCTGTTAATCTCACTCTGTTACTGCTGCGCCTGATGACTACTCCTCAACGATCGCAAGGATGTCATTCTGTTTTACGATGATGTATTCTTCTCCGTCAAGCTCTACCTCTGTTCCTGCATACTTGGAATAGATTACCTTGTCGCCTGCTTTCACCTGCATGACTACTTCTTTTCCATCTATATTACCACCAGGTCCGACTGCGATCACTTCCGCTTCCTGCGGCTTCTCTTTTGCCTGTCCCGGTAAAACGATACCAGACTTTGTTGTCTCTTCTGCTTCTAACTGTTTTAAAACAATCTTGTCACCTAAAGGTACTAACTTCATTGTAATTCCTCCTTGCATTCATTTATTAGCACTCATTTCTATTGAGTGCTAACCTCATGAATATAAAATAGCACTCTGCCGACTATTTGTCAACAGAGTTTAATCTTTTTTTATAAATCCGAAAAACGGCGTGCTGCATGCCGCACTCAGCCGCCGGCCGTATGCGCGGCGGCCAAATGCGGGCGCATTCCTGCTCCTTTTACAGGTTGCTCATCCGTCTTCCCTCATATACATTGTAAAAACCATTCTCTATCCTGAACTTCAGAAGATTCTTGTCCTCGGACCGGTATCTCTCCTTCACTACTCCTGTGCAGTAGAGAAGCTCTGATTTCGTAGAGATATAGCATCTGTACTTCGCATCCAGCAGGATCGCTCCCAGATCATCCTCCTTCAGCTCCAGATAAATATAATCTTCCTCAAGATCGTATTTATGCACCGTGCACTTCCTGTTCGAATCATCGAATATTCCATCCGCCGAGATTATCTTCTCCATCTGCAGATCGACCGGGTTTCCTTCATACATGGCTGTCTCCTCCATACTCATCTGTAAATTGCTCTTCCCGCGCACGGCTGTGCTTCTGCACCTGAGCCGTATTTTTCTGTCCGCGGATCACGTTCACGCCTGACCGCCGCCCGCATGCGTCCATTGCGCTGAGCCGGGTCAGATAAGGGGCATCAGACTCCTGATACCCCCTCTTTTTCTGCTGCATTTTACTATTTACATGCGTTCCTTCTTTATCTTTTCAAGCTCTGTAAACACATAGTCGTTCAGCACCTTGATATAAGTTCCTTTCATGCCGGAAGAACGCGACTCGATCACGCCGGCACTCTCGAATTTGCGCAGCGCATTTACGATGACTGAGCGGGTGATCCCTACTCTGTCTGCCACCTTGCTGGCAACGAGGATCCCTTCCGTGCCTTCCAGCTCATCAAAGATATGTATGATCGCTTCCAGCTCCGAGAAGGACAGCGTGCTGATCGCTGACTGCACGATGTGTTCCTTCCTTGTCTCCTCGGCATTCTCTTCATTCACTGAGCGGAGCATTTCAAGCCCTACCACCGCAGTGCCATACTCGCTGAGGATGATGTCGTCGATCGAATACGTGGAATCCTGCTTGTAGATAAACAGTGTTCCCAGGCGCTCTCCCGCTATATCGATGGGAGTGACGATCGCCTGGCATCCCTCAACCGCTTCCGGTGTAAAGCCGAGCGTCTCCAGATTCACATTTTCCTTTGTGGAGAGAATGCTGAGAAGCCTCTCATTCAGCATCGGATCAATATGGGCCCCCACAGACTCCGTGATCAGTTCATTGATCTCTCTCACGCGGCTGCTCTTGCTCACTCCAAGGATCTTCCCTTTGCGGCTGACTACCAGCACATTCGAATCCAGGATCTCCGTGAGCACAGCACAGATGTCGTTGAACACGACCTTGCTCGAGTTGTTGTTATGAAGCAGCTTATTAATTTTTCTGGTTTTATCCAATAGTTGTACGCTCATTATTTCCTCCGCATTTTATTCCAAATAGTTCCGGCAATTGTGTACACAAAAACACAATAAAAGTATAGACAAACTTATATTATCATACAATTTAGGAAATATCAATCTAATTTCTAATTGTTTTTCTCCTTCAGCGTTTCAACGTATCCGCACTGCTCATTCGCACATACAAGCTTGCTTCCTTTTTCCACCATATAACCGCCGCATTCCGGACATTTCTTCTCCGACGGTCTCTGCCAGGACATAAACTCACATTCCGGATTATCCTCGCAGCCGTAATATTTTCTGCCTTTTTTCGTCTTCCGTATGACCACGTCTTTTCCGCACAGCGGACATTTCACGCCAATCTTCTCAAGATACGGCTTCGTGTTCCTGCACTCAGGGAATCCCGGACATGCAAGAAACTTCCCGTGCGGACCGTACTTGACCACCATGTTCCGTCCGCACTCCTCGCAGATCACGTCCGTCACTTCATCCTCTATCTTGACAGTCTCCAGCTCTTCCTCCGCTTTCTTTACCGCCTCTTCCAGATCCGGGTAGAAGTTCCGGATGACTTCCTTCCACGGAACCTTTCCTTCCTCTACCATATCCAGAAGGCCTTCCATATTCGCTGTAAAATTCACATCCACGATACTTGGGAAGGACTGTTTCATCATGTTGTTGACAACTTCCCCGATCTCCGTGATGTACAGGTTCTTCGCCTCTTTTGTCACGTATCTCCTGCCGAGGATGATCGATATCGTCGGCGCGTAAGTACTTGGACGGCCTATGCCGAGCTCCTCCAGCGTCTTCACCAGTGTCGCCTCTGTATAGTGTGCCGGGGGCTGTGTAAAATGCTGCTTCGGATCAAATTCCTTTCTCGTCAGCACAGAGTCCATGGACAGATTTCCCACAAGGACATTGCTCTCTTCCTTCACTTCATCCGCCTCTGTATAGACCGAACGGAATCCGTCGAACGCCATCTTTGCCGTGGACACAGTAAAGATGTAATCCCCTGCCCCGATCTTCACTGCCGTCGTCTCATAGCGCGCCGGCTGCATGCGGCTCGCTGCAAACCGCTTCCAGATCAGCTGGTACAGCCTGAACTGGTCTCTGGTCAGAGAATCCTTCAGGGCTGCGGGAGTCCTCGCGATATCTGTAGGACGGATGGCCTCATGCGCGTCCTGGATCTTCTTGCCGCTGTTCTTCACCTCAGCGGGCTCTGCCGCGTATTCCGCTCCGTAGACAGATGAGATATACGCTCTTGCGGATGCGTCTGCCTCCTCGGAAATCCTTGTAGAATCCGTACGCAGGTATGTGATGACACCGACCGTTCCGTTGCCCTTGATGTCAATTCCCTCGTAGAGCTGCTGAGCGATGCGCATCGTCTTCTGAGTTCCGAAATTCAGCGCCTTGGCCGCCTCCTGCTGAAGGGTGCTTGTCGTAAACGGGAGCGGCGCCTTACGGATCCGCTCGCCCTTCTTGATATCAGTGATCCGAAACTCCTCATTCTCCACAGCCTTCAGGATCTCATCCAGCTCTTCCTTTGACTGGATCGTGATCTTCTTTTTGTCCGTGCCGTAGAATTTTGCCGTGAGCGGGCGCTTCTCGCCCTCGATATTCAGGACTGCATCCAGCGTCCAGTACTCTTCCGGGATGAATGCGTTGATCTCGTCCTCTCTGTCCGCAATGAGCCTGAGGGCTACCGACTGCACTCTTCCGGCGCTCAGCCCGCGCTTCACCTTTGCCCAGAGAAGGGGACTGATCATATATCCCACCATACGGTCCAGCACTCTTCTCGCCTGCTGGGCATCCACAAGATCCATGTCGATGTCCCTCGGTGCCTTGAGAGATGCCTTCACCGCATTCTTCGTGATCTCGTTAAACGTGATACGGCGCATTTTCTTCTCATCCAGTTTCAAGGCCGCCGCAAGATGCCAGGATATCGCCTCTCCCTCCCGGTCAGGGTCGGTGGCAAGATACACTCTGTCAGACTTTTTGACCTCTTTTCTCAGGCTCGCAAGGATATCTCCTTTGCCGCGGATCGTGATGTACTTCGGCTCATAGTCGTGCTCAATATCTATTCCGAGCTGACTCTTGGGCAGATCCCGCACATGTCCCTGAGACGCCGCAACCGTATAATTGCTTCCAAGGAATTTTTTGATCGTCTTCACCTTTGCAGGTGACTCCACTATAACAAGATAATGTGCCATAAAACCAGATTCCTCCGTCCGGCAGCGCTGCTGCCTTCTATTTCGCTTTAATATAAAAATTTTTCGATATTTCTTTAATAAAGCCCTGCAGTTCCAGCGTGATCAGCGCGTCCATCAGCTCTCTCACGCCCAGTTTTGTCTCCTGTGCAAGGCTGTCTACATTCTTCGGATACAAGCCGAGACAACTATACACCAAATTTTCCGGAGTTTCAAGCACTTTTTCATTTTTGCCGTTCTTTTGTCCCGGTTCCGTGCAGGGCAGATTCCACTCCTCCAGCAGCGCCTCCGGGCTGATCAGGATTCCCGCCCCCTGCTGGATCAGACGGTTGCATCCCCTGCTCAGCTCGCTGTTCACAGGTCCCGGCAGGGCATAGACGTCCCTTCCCTGCTCCAGCGCCATGTCTGCCGTGATAAGAGAGCCGCTCCGCTCCCTCGCCTCCATCACAAGGACCGCGTCGGCAAGTCCGCTGATGATCCGGTTGCGCGGCGGGAAATTCTGAGGCACCGGAGGGGTTCCCGGCGGATACTCTGAGATGATGCCTCCGTCCTGCTCCAGGATGTCCGTATAGAGCCCGATATGCTCCTTCGGATAGCAGACGTCCACGCCGGATCCAAGCACGGCAAACGTCCTTCCGCCCCTCATCAGCGCTCCCCGCTGTCCCATGCCGTCGATCCCGCGGGCGAGCCCGCTGATGATCTCCACACCGCTCTCCGCCAGCTTCCCTGCAAATTCGACAGCATATTTTTCTCCGTATGGCGTACATCGCCGCGCGCCCACGACAGCGGCTTTCTTCGACTTTTTATCAGGAAGCCTTCCTTTCACATAGACAGCAAACGGGAAATCCGCTGTCTCACGCAGCTTTTCCGGATAATCAGGGGCAAAGTATGGAACAAACCGGATCCCCTTATCACGTGCGCTCATATAGGCCTCCGTCAGCCCCCGTTCCTTCTGTGCCTGCCTAATTGTATTTTTCTCCCGGTCTGTTAAGAACCCGATCTGTGAAATTTCTGTTTCTTCTATATAATAGACTGCTTTTCCCGACTTCATGTGCTGTCTGAGCAGGTATTTTTTTCTTGCCGGCATGCGCAGGCCTGCAAGCCAAAACTCATATTCCATATCCGGAGCCACCCGCTCCTCCGCAGGTTCCTTCCGTATCTTCATATCCATTTTTTCTCTCAGCATAAGCTCTGCCTCCCCCAGTATTTTCTGTCCACGGTCCTGTACCCGATCGCTTCTCTTAAATGCCTTTCCTTTATCTCTTCCTCTCCGTCAAGATCCGCTATTGTCCTTGCCACCTTGACGATTCTGTGATATGCCCGCGCGCTCAGTCCCAGAGCAGAAAACGCAGTCCGCATCAGCTCCTCTCCGCCTTCTCCAAGCCTGCAGAAGCTTTTCAGCGCTTTGCCGGAGAGCATGGCATTCACACGGACCGGCGTGCCTCTGTACCTCTCCGTCTGGATCTGCCGCGCACGCGTCACCCGTTCGCGGATCTGTGCAGAGCTCTCCTCTTTTCCCGTTTCCGTCAGATCTTCGTATCTCACCCTGGGTGCCTCGGCGCAGAGATCGATCCGCTCAAGGAAGGGCTGGCTGATCCGGCTGACATACGCCTGGATCTGCGCCGGCGTGCAGGTGCACCTCTCCGGATCCGGATAGCAGCCGCAGGGGCACGGGTTCATGGCCGCGACCAGCATAAAATCCGCCGGGAAGCTGTAGTTTCCGCTGGTCCGGGATATCTGGATGCTCCTCCGCTCAAGAGGCTGGCGCAGCACTTCCAGGACGCCCTTTCTGAACTCTGCCAGCTCGTCCAGGAACAGTACGCCGCCGTGGGCCAGGCTGATCTCCCCCGGCTTCGGGATCATGCCTCCGCCGATCAGCGCCGCCTTCGTCGCCGTGTGATGTACGCTCCGGAACGGACGCCGGACAATGAGCGGTTCCTTCGCGTCAAGAAGCCCCATGACACTGTAGATCTTGGTGATCTCCATGCTCTCCTCTCGTTCCAGGGGCGGCAGGATCCCCGCAATGCACTTCGCCGTCATGGTCTTTCCTCCACCCGGCGGGCCAATGAGAAGAAGGTTATGTCCTCCGGCGACAGCGATCTCCGCCGCCCGGCGCACATTCTTCTGTCCTCTGAGCTCTGCGAAGTCTTCCTCCGGCGGTAGCTCTGCCGGAGGATCCACCTTCTTCCGTGGATAGATCTTCGCCTTCTCCTTCCCATTCAGGAAAGCAACTGTATCCTGCAGATTCTCCACGCCGACGATCTCTACGCCTTCCACGAGCGCCCCTTCTGCAGCATTCTCCGCAGGCACAATGCAGCGTCTGACTCCTCCCCGCTTCGCCTCCGCCACAATGGGCAGGATGCCGGGGACCTTCCTCACACGTCCGTCAAGGCCAAGCTCCCCGATGATCAGACATTTCTCGAGGCTGTTCGGATTGATCCTTCCGAGAGAGACAAGGATCGCCGCCGCAATAGGCAGGTCAAACGAGGCCCCTCTCTTTCTCATTGTCGCCGGCGAGAGATTGATCACCGTCCGCCTGGCCGGAAAATCAAACCCTGCATTCCGGATCGCCGTGCGCACGCGCTCTCCCGCCTCCTTCACTTCGGACGACAGGTATCCCACCATATGGAAGACCGGAAGCCCGCTGCTCACATCCGCCTCGACATGGACAGGCTCGACTCTGAGTCCTTCCACCGCAGCGGACAATACTGTGCTGAAACTCATTCGCACACTCCTTTCCTTCAGTTTCCTTTTCCAAAAAACACCACAATAAATAAAGGGTTTTCAAGCGTACTTCGATATACCTGCCGGACTCCTCTGTCCCTCTCAGATAAACAGCAGCTGAAAAATTCGGCTGAAACAGCCTGAAGTGATTGCCGGGAAAGATGCTCCCGGGAATGTAAGATTATAATAGAATACCCGGATACTCCTGTCAACAGTTTCCCCTTTGGAAAAGCACAATTCCGGGCTTTTTTTCATAAACTATATCAAATGCGCTAAGAGGTGCCGTCTTGAAATCATTCCCCAACCCTCTCACTCCTTCGGAAGAAAAGTATTACATCCAGAAATACACTGAGGGAGACCTCGAGGCCAAGCATATTCTCATCGAGCGGAACCTCCGGCTCGTCGCACATGTCGTCAAAAAATATCAGAATCTCGAAGAGGATCCCGAGGACCTCATCTCGATCGGCACGATCGGGCTGATCAAAGCAGTCGTCACTTTCAATCCGGATAAGGGAAACAGGCTTGCTGCCTATGCGTCTCGATGCGTGGAAAACGAAGTTCTCATGTATCTCCGCTCCAAGAAGAAAAACGGGAAGGAGATCTCCCTCTATGAACCGATCGGCACAGACCGGGAGGGGAATGAGATCAAACTCTACGACATCATGGAAACTGACGAGGCAGATATTCCCGAAAAGATCTATCTGAAGGAAAATATCCAGAAACTGTATGAAAAAGTGGAGAGCGAGCTCTCCCCCAGAGAAAAGCTTGTATTAAAGATGCGCTATGGACTTTATAACGGAGAACAATATACACAGCGGGAAATTGCCAGACAGATCGGCATCTCCCGCTCTTATGTTTCCAGGATAGAAAAAAGCGCAGTCGAAAAACTGCGCGCTTTTTTCACATAATATTTTCATCCGTAGGATCCTCATAATACTCCAGAGGACCCTCCTTGCTCAGGACTCTGAACAGCGAAACCGGGAAGCTCTTTATCCCCGCGTTATACTGCGAGGCATATCCGTTGTACGCCATCTTTGCGTTCGCCAGCTCCTCGTACTCCTTAACGATCTGAGAGAACAGGCGCATCACGGTTTCATCGGACCTGAGTGCCGGATAAGCGCTCAGGCTCGCCTTCACCTCGCCAAGAGACTTCAGATGACGGTACTTTTTCGCCTCATTTTTGCTTACCTTGAGATAAACCTCTTTCTCATGTTCCATCTGCTTTTCGACGACCGGGTCAAGCTGGAGCAGGATATTTTCGATCCTGTTGCTGATCACCTTAATGTTGCTCTTCATCGCCACGGCCTGTTCGCGTATCTTGTGAAGGCCGTTATTCTCAACGCTGACGCCGCCTGCGAGAGCGATCACAATGCTGAGGACATACCCGGCAGTGAACACCCAGGCAGAGGCTTCCTCCGCTTCCGGTTCAAACATAAGACTGATCACGCCGGCAAAGATTGCTCCCATAAAAAAGATGACAATAAGATACAAAAACAGTTTCACGATAAATGGAATTTTCTGCAGCCACATAAGGATCCCCCCTTCTCTTTCTCTTTATTGTTGTTATGTCATATTATAACATAGCAATAAAGCTTTGGGGAAATCTTTCTCTCGTCTTATGCAATATCGCCGCTGTTTTCCGCACGCCTTAAAATATCAAACTTCTCCGGGCATTCGCTGAGCTTCACATAGAGCACCTGCTTCGAGTGAGGCGCGCTCTCCTGCTCTTCCCCGTCTTCGTTTACGATCCTTTCGACCGTCACTTCTACGTTTCTTCCGTCCGGTTTCATGATCTCGATCGCCTCTCCCACGGAGAACTTGTTCCTCTGCTCGATCCTGCACAGTCCGTCTTCCGTCCCGCCGACGATCCCAAGATAAGTATAGTCCTTCACATAAGTGTTGCTGTCATAGATCTGTGCGTCGTCGTCCGGCTTTCCGAAAAAGAAGCCGGTCGTGAACTTCCGGTAGGTGCAGTTGGAAATCTGATCCAGATACCATGGCATATTCTGCCGGTAAAGCTCCGGATCCTTCTGATAATCATCGATCGCCTTCCTGTAGGTCCGCGCCACTGTCGCGACATAGAGAGCAGTCTTCATCCGCCCTTCGATCTTCAGGCTGTCGATGCCCGCGTCGATCAGCTCCGGGATATGCTCGATCATGCACAGGTCCTTGGAATTGAAAATGTAGGTCCCCCTCTCATTCTCATAGACCGGCATATACTCGCCGGGTCTGGTCTCTTCCACCACAGCATACTTCCATCGGCACGGATGGGTGCAGGCGCCCCGGTTGGCGTCACGCCCCGTGAAATAATTACTCAGAAGGCACCGCCCGGAATAGGAAATGCACATTGCCCCATGGATAAATGTCTCGATTTCCAGATCCTCCGGGATATTCGCACGGAGTTCCTTCAGTTCCTTCATCGAGAGCTCCCTCGCTGATACGACTCTGCTGGCGCCCTGGCGGTACCAGAAGTTATAAGTACCGTAGTTCGTATTGTTCGCCTGTGTGCTGATATGCCGCTCGATCTCCGGACATACCTCCTTCGCAATGTCGAACACGCCCGGATCCGCGATGATCAGCGCATCCGGCTTCAGTCCTTTAAGCTCTTCGAAATACTTTCTCACCTCCGGAAGATCACTGTTGTGCGCCAGGATATTCGCCGTCACATATACCTTTACGTCATGCTCATGGGCAAACTCGATCCCCTCCCGCATCTCTTCCATAGAAAAATTCTTTGCCTTGGCGCGGAGCCCGAACGCCTCCCCGCCAATGTATACTGCATCCGCCCCGAAGATCACCGCCGTCTTCAGCACTTCCAGGCTGCTCGCCGGTATCAGTAATTCAGGATGTCTTCTCATCATTCATTTCCTTTCTAAAACTCATTTGTGTCCCTGGAGTCTTTCACTCAGGACCGGATCCTGCGCAGGCGAAGTCACGCCTCAGTCTCCTGCGCTGCGCTTCACACTCACTGCTGCCCCATCCCCCAGCGGAAGGATCGAGGTAGTCAGCTCTTCTCTGTGCTTCAATTCATAGAGATATTCCCTCATGCGCGCATGGATCGTCCTGTTCCGCCGCTCTACAGCAAAGCGCGACTCGATCACATCTCCGTCCTGCATCACATTGTCAGACACAAGGCATCCGCCGTCAGCGAGCAGACGCAGGACGTCCGGCAGATAGTGGATATACTGCCCCTTTGCTGCATCCATAAATATAAAATCATAGGTCCCGTCCAGATCTTTGAGCACCTCTGCCGCATCCCCCTCGATCAGGGTGATCTGCTGCTCTCTTCCCGCCCTGCGGAAATTCTCCCGGGCGATCGGGATCCTCTTTTCATAATTCTCAATCGTCGTGATCCGGCACTCGGCCGGAACATACTCACTCATCAATAACGCAGAGAAACCTACGGCAGTTCCGACTTCCAGAATGCGCATAGGTTTTTGCAGCAAGAGAAGCACCTTGAGGAAGCTCTGCATCTCCCGCCGTATGATCGGCACTCCGTCTGCAAGAGCCTCCTGCTCGATGGCTTCCAGTATTTCACTGTTCTCTGTATCTAAAGAATTGATGAATGTAACAATACGTTCATCTACTATCATCTGTTACACATCCACATCCATTATGATCGGAATCACCATAGGTTTCCTCTTGGTCTTCTTCCAGATATAATCATTCATTGCATCACGGATCACAAGCTTGATCCTGTTCCAGTCAGTATGGCGTCCTGACAGACACTTATCCAGCGCATCTGAGACCGCTTTCTTCGCATCGCCCATAAGCTGCTCGGACTCTCTCACATACACGAATCCTCTGGAAACGATGTCCGGGCCGGCAAGCAGGCGGTTCGTCCTTCTCTCCAGCGTCAGGACAACGATGATGATGCCGTCTTCCGCCAGATGCTGCCTGTCGCGCAGCACGATGTTTCCGACATCACCCACGCCAAGGCCGTCAACGAGGATCGCGCCGGTATGCACCTTGTCCACCACCTTACAGGACTCAGAATCCATCTCCAGCACATCACCAGACTGTATGATAAAGATATTCTCCTTCGGTATCCCAAGCGACCTCGCCACTTCGGCATTTGCCTTCAGATGGCGGTACTCACCGTGCACCGGCACAGCATATTTCGGTTTTACGAGGGAGTAGATCAGCTTCAGTTCTTCCTGGCAGGCATGTCCAGATACATGGGCATCCTGGAAGATGACCTCCGCTCCCTTTGCCGACAGCTCGTTGATGACGCGGGAAACGGATTTCTCATTTCCCGGGATCGGATTGGAGCTGAAAATGATCGTGTCATTCGGCTGGATCGTCACCTTGCGGTGCACGTCTGCAGCCATACGGGACAGGGCCGCCATAGACTCGCCCTGGCTTCCTGTTGTGATCAGCACCATCTTCTCAGGCGGATAGTTCTTCATCTCGTCGATCTCGATCAGTGTATTATCCGGCACGTTCAGATATCCGAGCTCTGACGCAGTCGAGATGATATTCACCATGCTGCGGCCTTCCACGACAACTTTTCTTCCGTATTTGTAAGCCGAGTTGATGATCTGCTGCACGCGGTCCACATTCGACGCGAACGTCGCGATGATCAGACGCGTATTCTGGTGCTCCGCGAAAATATGGTCGAACGTGATCCCCACCGTTCTCTCCGACTGGGTAAATCCCTTCCGCTCTGCGTTCGTGCTGTCCGACATCAGGGCAAGGACCCCTTTTCTGCCGATCTCCGCAAAACGCTGCAGGTCGATGGCATCTCCGAAGACCGGTGTGTAATCCACCTTGAAGTCTCCTGTGTGGACCACAACTCCCGCCGGCGAGTAGATCGCGAGTGCGGATGCATCCTGGATGCTGTGGTTCGTCTTGATAAACTCGATCCTGAACTTGCCCAGGTTGATGGACTGACCGTGGCGCACGACTTTCCTCTTCGTGCTCCGGAGCAGGTTGTGCTCCTTTAACTTGTTCTCAATGATACCCATCGTGAGCTTCGTCGTATAGATCGGCAGATTGATCTCCTTGAGAATATAGGGCAGCGCGCCGATATGATCCTCATGCCCATGGGTGATCACGAATCCCTTCACCTTCGACGCGTTATCCTTCAGGTACGTGACGTCCGGGATGACAAGATCGATGCCGAGCATATCATCCTCCGGGAATGCCAGACCACAGTCCACGACTACGATGCTGTCATCGTACTCGAACGCCGTGATGTTCATACCGATCTGTTCGAGTCCGCCCAGCGGTATGATACGCAGTTTTCCATTGTTCTGTCTTTTCAATAAACAAACACCTCCATCATAATTTATGTATTTTTCAGCACTTTACTTAAGGACACAAAAAGAACAGCAGTACGATATGCTGCTTTCTCGAAAAAGACTATTTTCTTTTTCTCATGCATTCTCTGCATATCCCATAAAACTTGAGTTCATGATCCAGAACATGGAAACCGGTCGCTTTCTCAATATGATGTTCCAGATCATCGAGAAGATCCGCGTCAAAAGGGATCACCTTGCTGCATCTTCTGCAAATGAGATGGTGGTGATTGTGCTTCGCTTCCCCCTCAAAAAGATGTCCGAGCTCATAGCGCACGCATCCGTCGTCAAAACTGATCCTGTCCACAAGCTGCATGTCCCACAGCAGCTGCAGCGTTCTGTAAACTGTAGCCAGTCCGATCTCCGGATAGTCCTCTGAGACAAGCTCATAAATATCCTCCGCAGTCATATGGCTGCCGTTGTTCTGTTCCAGCACTGATAAAACGAGCAGCCTCTGGCGTGTCACCTTCAGCCCTTTTTCTTTTAATCTTTTCTTCAGCAGTTCCTGCATCTTCTCCTGTTCCATCAGCGTTTTCGTCTCCCGCAGTAAGTATATCTATTGTAAATATCCGATGACAGTCCTCTCTGTCAGACGGATCTTACATTTCTATGTTCACATCCTCCAGCAGCTCCTCAAATACCTTCGACACTGCCAGAAGTTCTGTCTCATCCTCAACGATCTCGTATACACTGTCTGCCTGCTTCGGCTGGCTGACCTCTTTTAAGATCAGACACTCCGCGTCGTCCTCCTGGGAGTCCGTCACCAGTATGTATGCAGATCCGTTGATCTTCGTCTCCTCGAGCACAAAAAATTCGTCCTCTCCGCTTCCGTCTCCAAATGTGAATCTCACTTTTTCCATCTGAATATCCCCTTATTCCTCTGCATCTTCTCCCGCGGTCTTTTCCATCTCATGCTGTATATGCACGGAGTCAAGATACCCCTGCAGGATAAACACAGCTGCTATCTTGTCAATATATTTCTTCCGGTTCTCTCTCCTCACACTGCTCTCGATCAGAGTGCGCTCTGCCGCAGCCGTGGTGAGCCTTTCATCCCACAGGATGATCTCCAGTCCCGTTCTCCTGGCCAGCATGTCGCGAAATTCAAGAGTCTTCTGTGCTCTCTCCCCTATATCATTGTTCATATGCTTCGGAAATCCAAGCACGATCTTCTCAGCGCCGTACTCCCGTGCAAGTTCTTCGATCCGTGCACAGGTGCGCCGCAGCTTGTTCTCCTCTTTGCGCTGTATTGTCTCCACTCCCTGGGCCGTGAGACCGAGCGGGTCGCTCACCGCCACGCCCACGGTCTTGGAGCCGTAATCCAGTCCCAAAACTCTCATATCGTGATTATTCCCATGAATTGTGATCGATATACGCTTTCAGGAGTTCTTCGACCAGTTCATCCCTTTCCACCTTCATGACAAGGCTTCTCGCGCCATTGTAGCTGGTGATATACGTCGGATCACCTGACATGATATAGCCGACGATCTGATTCACCGGATTATATCCCTTCTCTTTCAGAGCCTTGAACACGATCTCGAGAATATCCTTGGCTGAGATCTGCGGCCCCGGCTCGACCTGAAAGAACTGGGTATTACTTAAATCACTCATTTTCGTTCCTCCTTAAATACTTCAATATTGCTTCTACATCTATCCTCCGGATCAGAGTAAATGACGGAATCGCCATGTATTTCTCCTGGATCCTTCTGACAAAACCCAGATACCCTATTTACAATTTTAATATAAGAACACGCAAATTTCAACGTATAATTTGTGAATCGTTATCAATTCGAACCTTCACGATCTGGTTCCTCAGATCCTTTTCCTGTTCCAGGGCAATCTTGATATACTCCTTCGTATGCCCGGTCTGCACGGTCCTTCCTTCGATGACGGCAGGCTCTTCCACCAGCACTTCCACTTCTTTTCCCACGAAGCTTTCTTCGTAGGCTTTCCGCTTTTTCTCTCCAAGGCTGATCATAAGAGCGCTCCGACGGGCCTTCACCTGTTCGCTGACCTGACCTTCCATCACTGCCGCCTTGGTGCCCTCCCGCTTGGAGTATTTGAATATATGCGTCTCGTAGAAATCCACTTTGTCCACGAACTCCATGGACTGTCTGAACTCTTCCTCCGTCTCCCCTGGGAAGCCGACGATCACATCTGTCGTCAGCGCGGGATGGTCAAAATATTTCCGGAGGATCTGACATTTCTCATAGTACTCTCCGCTGGTATATCGGCGGTTCATCCGCTTCAGGGTGGCATCGCATCCGCTCTGCAGCGAAAGATGGAAATGCGGGCACATCTTCGGGAGCGCGGCGATCGCCTCCGCAAATTCCTCCGTCACGATTCCCGGCTCCAGGGATCCCAGACGGATCCTGCTGATCCCGTCCACCTCGTGGACCGCGCGGATCAGCTCCAGGAGATGCCGCTCTCCGTCAAAATCGATCCCGTAGGAGCTCAGGTGGATCCCGGTGAGCACTACCTCACGATAGCCGTTCTCGGCGAGAGAACGCACCTCCCGGATCACATCCTCCACAGTCCTGCTCCTCACCCTGCCGCGCGCATACGGGATGATGCAGTAGGTACAGAACTGATTGCAGCCGTCCTGGACCTTGATGTATGCCCGCGTGTGGTCACCGGGGCGCGTCAGAGAAAGAGGCTCGTATTCTCTTGTACGGGAGATATCCTCCACCTCTTCCAGGCATGTGTCTTCTGCTTTGTTCTTCTGATATTCCTCGAGAACAGTGATCAGATCCTTCTTCCTGTTGTTCCCGAGCACGATATCGATGCACGGATCGATCTCCTGTTTTTCCGCCTGCGCCTGGACATAGCACCCGGCTGCCACCACGATGGCATCAGGGTTCATCTTCCTCGCCCGATGGAGCATCTGGCGTGACTTTCTATCCGCAATATTAGTCACTGTACAAGTGTTTATGATATAGATATCCGCCCCCTCTTTAAATGGGACGATCTCATATCCAGCCTTTTCCAGCATCTCCTGCATTGCTTCCGTCTCGTATGCATTTACCTTGCAGCCAAGGTTGTGCAGCGCCGCTTTTTTCATAATTATATTTACCTCTTTTACTCTATTGTTTCTTGACTTTTACCATATCTTCCCGTAAAATATAGCTAGGGCGAAAGCCCGGTATTATTGGGTCCGAACGGCTCAATAGCTATACTTTATTGTATAATTCAAGGAGGGATTTTTCAAAATGAAAACAGTACAGATTTCATTAAACTCAATCGACAAAGTAAAATCTTTTGTCAACGAAATTACAAAGTATGACAATGACTTCGATTTAGTATCCGGAAGATATGTTATAGATGCCAAATCAATCATGGGTATTTTCAGTCTGGATCTTTCTAAGCCGATCGACCTCAACATCCACGCTGACGGCGATGTAAGTGAAATCCTGGCTGCTCTGGATCCGTACATCATCAAATAGTGATTTCGATTTTATTGAAAAGAGCTGTCGCTCAGAGTGACAGCTCTTTTTTTCTGCCTGTAATCTCCTCCGGTCTCCTCAGACCCGTATTTCTCGAAAGGATCCCGCCGCTTTTCAGGCGGTCAGGACTAAGCGTCCTGTCCCACCATGATGATCTCGGCTGTATCTACCGCTGTCTTTACAAGTTCATCTATCTTTTCTGTCAGGTTCAGCTCAGACTTCTCCATCCGCTCTACGCTCGGCTTCGTGACAGGATGTTTCGCCACGAAAATAGTACAGCAGTCCTCGAACGGCTGTATGGATACCTCATAAGTGTCGATCTTCTCTGATATCTCCACGATCTCCCGCTTGTCGAATCCGATCAGCGGACGATAGACCGGAAGCGTGCACACTGCGTTCGTCGCAGCAAGACTCTGCATTGTCTGGCTCGCCACCTGTCCGATACTCTCTCCCGTGATGAGGCCGAGACATCCGTCCTTTTTCGCAAACTGCTCTGCGATCCGCATCATATAGCGGCGCATGATGATCGTCAGCTCCTCATGGGGACATTTTTCATAGATATAAAGCTGGATATCCGTGAAGTTGACTACATGGAGCTTGATCGGTCCTGCGTACTTCGATACGAGGCGCGCAAGATCCACTACCTTCTCCTTCGCTCTCTCGCTCGTATACGGCGGCGCGTGGAAATAGACCGCCTCGAGCTCGACTCCGCGCTTCGCGATCATATATCCTGCAACCGGGCTGTCTATGCCGCCTGAGAGGAGCAGCATTGCGCTTCCGTTTGTTCCCACAGGCATTCCCCCCGGTCCCGGAATAATCTCAGAGTAAATATAGACCTCCTCGCGGATCTCCACGTTCAGCTTCACATCCGGATCGTGCACATCCACCTTCGTCTCCGGGAAAGCTTCCAGTATCGCCTCTCCCAGCTCGCAGTTGATCTCCATTGAGTTCATCGGATACCGCTTGTTAGCTCTTCTCGCCTCCACCTTAAAGGTCAGGTCCTTATCCGGATACATCTGTTCCATGTAGGAGACGACGTCCTTTTTCAGCTGGCCGATCTCAGCGACCGCCACGCGCACGACCGGGCAGATCCCTACGATCCCGAAGACTCGTTTCAGGCTTTCCACAGTCTCTTCATAATCATATTCGCCCTCACAGTCTACATAGACTCTGCCGTGGCATTTATGAACGAGAAAGGTCCCGTCCACACCGCGCAGTGCAAACCGGATCTGACGCACAAGGGCGTCCTCAAACATATAACGGTTCTTCCCTTTGATCCCTATCTCTCCGTACTTGATCAAAAATGAATGAAATCTCATCGTACTCTCCTTTACCTCGCCGCTGCAGCGTGAAGCGGCCATCCGTCCTCACCTGGCGGCAGGGACTCTTCTAACATTAGTGTCTCGTATATTTCCGAAGCATCGGTACACAATTATATAGTGTTTCCAGCGTATAGTCAATTTCTTCTTTCGTTGTAAACTCTGACATGCTGAATCGCAGCGTTGCGTCCAGATACTCTCTCGCCGCTCCGATGCCTTTCAGCACCCCGCTGACAGCAGGATGATTGGACGAGCAGGCTGATCCGGACGATACATAGATCCCTTTTTCCTCCAGCGCATGCAGGAGCACCTCGCTGCGGATCCCCGCGATCCCTACGCTGATGATGTGGGGAGCGCTCCCTTCGTCTGTCAGTCCGTGAACTGTTGTATTGTCGATCTTAGCGATACCGTCGAGAAAATATCCCTTCAGCTCCCTCATCAGCGCAGTCTTCATATCCAGATCCTGATAGATCATCTTTGCCGCAAGACCGAGTCCTGCGATCCCCGGAACATTCTCTGTTCCGGAGCGGATATTCTTCTGCTGCTCTCCGCCGAACACGATCGGACGTATTTTCACCTTATCTGCTATATATAGGAACCCGGTCCCCTTCGGTCCGTGGATCTTATGTCCGCTGGCCGACAGCAGATCGATGCCCATCCGCTTCGGGTAAATATGATATTTTCCGAAGCCCTGGACAGCGTCGGAATGGAACAGGATAGAGGGATTATATTTCTTCACGATCCGCGCCGCCTCCTCAACAGGCTGGACGGTCCCGACCTCATTATTCACATACATGACAGAGACAAGGATGGTCTCGGGACAGAGCGCCTCCTTCAGCGCCTCCAGCTTGATCCTCCCCTGGGCGTCCACCGGGAGATAGGTGACCCGGAATCCTTCCTCTTCCTCCAGATACCGCATTGTATTCAGGATAGCCGGGTGCTCGATGGAGGAGGTGATCAGATGGTTCCCTGCCCTTCTGTTTGCTCTGGCACAGCCGATCAGGGCCAGGTTGTCGCTCTCGGTCCCTCCGGATGTAAATACGATCTCCTTCGCATTCACCTTGAGGATCTTCGCCAGCGTCTCCTTAGCTTCCCGGATATAGTGCTCCGCCTCAACGCCCTTCCGGTGCATGGAAGACGGATTTCCGTAATCTCTGCACATGACTTTATATACCAGTTCTCCCACTTCCGGATAGCTCATCGTAGTGGCAGAATTGTCCAAATATACTTCCATTTTCCCTTTCCTTTACTCTTTTACTATTAAATTATGTACACCGCTCTCGAGATGATACATCAGGACAGACAGGGCTGTCAATCCCGCCGTCTCGGTCCTCAGGATGCGCCTGCCCAGCGACACCGGCACCGCCCCGGCCTCTCTCGAAAGGCTGATCTCCTCTTCCTCAAACCCTCCTTCCGGTCCAATGAAGACTCCAATGGACTGCCCCGGCTTTATCCCGCCGATCACTCTCGCTGTCTCTTCCATCCCCCGCTCTAATTCATAGGGAATGAGCACCACATCCAGCGTCTCCGCAGTCTTCAGTGCTTCCGCAAAGGTCATGACGCGTCCCACCTCCGGGATGATCCCGCGTCCTGACTGTTCCGCCGCCCCTTTGGCGATCGCCTGCCAGCGGGTCCGCTTCTTTTCCGCCTTCTTCTCATCCAGCTTCGCCACAGAGCGCTTCGCAGAGAAGGGAATGACACCATATGCGCCCAGCTCTACCGCCTTCTGGATGATCCACTCCATCTTGTCCCCTTTCGGAAGTCCCTGAAAGAGGAGGATCCTGGAGGGGAGTTCCGTATCGGATGATATTTCCTTAAGAATGTCGAGAACTGCTCCTCCGCCCTCGTATTTCTCTATGCAGCAGAGGTACATCTTTCCCGTCCCGTCATTGACCCGGATGTCCTCTCCGGTCTTCATGCGGAGTACATTTTTGATGTGATTGACATCCTTGCCTTCCATGTATATTTTATTGTCTCTGATCCATGAAGGATCCGCAAAAAAATGCTGCATCAGTTCTTCCTCGCCGTCACGCAGACCCACTCGCCCTGGTATGTCACATCCAGCACTTCCAGGCCTGCCGCCTTCACTGCTTCCACCACAGTCTGCTCTTTATCATCGATAATGCCGCTGGTGATATAGATTCCTCCGGGTTTTAACTGGTTCACGATCACCGGGGTGAGCTGTGTCAGCACATCCGCCAGGATATTTGCTGCCACAATGTCATAGCACTCATATCCGACCCTGTCCTGGATCTCTTTATCATCAATGATATTGCCGATCATGACTTCATATCTGTCTCTGGGGATCCCGTTTACCTCCATATTTTCATGAGTTGCGTCGATCGCACAGGGATCCAGGTCTGTTCCTACCGAATATGCCGCGCCGAACTTCAGTGCGAGCATCCCAAGGATGCCGCTTCCGCATCCCACGTCAAGGATCTTTGTCTGGTCCGTCACATATTTGCGGATCTGACGGATACAGAGCTGTGTAGTCTCATGCATTCCTGTCCCGAACGCTGTGCCCGGATCAATATGGATGATCATCCTATCCTCATCCTCGGGCTTGACATCCTCCCAGGAAGGGATGATGAGGATGTCGTCCACATAGAACTGATGGAAATACTGCTTCCAGTTATTCACCCAGTCCACATCCTCTGTCTGGGATTCTTCAATGGTGCACTCGCCCACGTCCACATAAGCAGACATTTCCTCCAGCTCTCTCTTCACATCCGCGAGGATCTGTTCTTTTTCCTCATCCTCTTCCAGATAAAAGCTCAGATATGCCACACCGTCGTCCGCCCCGATCTCGGGCAGGATGTCAACAAACATCTGCTCCTTATCTGACTGGGTGAGCGGTATGCGGTCCTCGATCTCAACTCCCTGTATTCCAAGGTCTGCCAGCATGCTGCTGACGATATCTTCTGCTTCTGTCGTCGTCTTCAGACGGAATCTGTTCCATTTCATCTTGATCCTTCCTCCTGTCACTCACTATCATATGTATTACTCATCTTCGCTGCTTTTCTGAAACCAGACATTGAGGTCCACATTCGCATTGATCCCCGGCACTGCTCCAGTCTCGCTGTACTGCCAGATCTCATATTCATACGGGCATTGCGGCACGTCATGGTAATCTGCATACCAGAAGTCGTAGTCTGCCAGCTGTTCCATATCGAGCGTGAACGCCATCCACTTCATATTCGCATAGATCATCGGATCGTATCCTGCCTGTTCGATCGTGTCGCAGAAAACCTTACAGTAATTCGTGAACTCCTGTCTTGTATTGTTATCTGTCCGCGCCGTATCTCCCTTGATCTCTTCGGTGTCGTACACGATCGGTCCGTCGATCTCATATCCCCGTACATGTTCCAGGACAAACTCGGCCTCTTCCACCGCCTCGCCCGGCGTGATCGCCTGGGAGAAAAAGTAGACGCCTACATCGAGCCCGGCGTCAAGCGCCCCCTGCATATTACGGTCAAACATATCGTCCAGGACCAGCTCCCCGGTCTCACCGTAGGCGCGGTATCCCAGCCGTATGATCACAAATTCGATCCCGCTCTCGCGCACCTGCTTCCAGTCGATATCCTCTCCCTGGAACTCTGATACATCGATCCCGATCCTGGAAGTCACTCCATTTTCTTCATCCTCATATGTCTTAAAGCCGGTCTGTTCGTCAGTATGCAGCTTGGAGAAATCATACGTATTACGCGGAACATTCTCCAGAAGCTCCGCTCTGTAGCTATTCTCTTCCACATCCTGAAAGACAAAAAATTCTTTTCCGTCTTTTTCTTCTGTCTTAACACCGGTCGTGCTGTCTTCCTGTTCTCCTTTGTCTCCCTCCTGCGTTGCTGCCACACAGGCTGAAAGGAACAGGACGCAGCACAGCGCCGTGATCAGTATTTTTACTGTATTCATAAATCCCTGCCGTCCTTCTCACTTTTTCTCCGGGCCGTCCCGGATTCCGGAAGTCTGTTCAAAACCAGCGCGGTCCTCACACTAGGATATACCGATTCTCTACCGCTTGCAAGGTATTTTTCTCCTCATTGCCAAAGATATCCTGAGCAGATGCTTTTCACACCGTACCGTCTGATTTTCCTTCTATATACATTTCATCACCGGTCTTTATCCTGCCGCCATGGATCACCTTTGCGAAAACACCTTCTCTCGGCATGATGCAGTCTCCCATTTTCTGAAAGATCGCACAGCCATGATGGCATTCTTTCCCGATCTGAGTCATCTCCAGTACCACATCTTTGCACCTCAGCCGGGTCCCCACCGGAAGGGATCGGAAATCAATTCCCTTCACAACCAGATTTTCCCCGAATGCGCCGTCCTCGACCTCGGCTCCTCTGTTTCTAAATTCTTCTATCTTATCATAGGAGAGAAGGCTGACCTGACGGTGCCATTTTCCTGCATGGGCATCTCCCTCGATCCCAAAATCTTCTATAAAGATACCTTCTCCGACATTTATCTTCTGTGTTCCCTTCGCCGGGCTTGTACAAACTGCGATCACCTCTCCCATAATCGTCCTTATCCTCCTATCTTCGACATCTCTTTCTCTTCTAAAAGCTGCTGTTCTTCTTCCGTCATATTTTCCCTGTCAGCAAAATGATGCCTGGCCGGCTTGTGAAAGATCGTCTCCCGCATCACAGCTTCGATCCGTTCATCCGTTTCTCCATCCCGCATCAGCTTCCTGAGATCCGCGCCGGCGCCATACTGAAGACAGGGCTTCAGATTCCCTGTCGACGTCAGCCGGACCCGGTTGCAGGAATCGCAGAACTGGTGAGAGACCGCGCTGATAAAACCGATCCTCCCCTGAAATCCCGGAAACTGGACGTAAACCGCCGGTCCGCTTCCCAGCCGTCCGCTGTACTCCCTGGGTCTGCCGAATGCCTGCGCAAGCACTGACAGGATCTCTTCCATGTTCCTGCCCCTGAACTTTTTCCCCAGTCCGACAGGCATCATCTCAATAAACCTCACTTCGGTCCGGCTGTCTCTGGCGAGCTCTGCCAGAGCGATCCAGTCTTCCCCACCGCCGTCATCCAGCGGAACGCAGTTCACCTTGACGTTAAGCTGCGGATAAGAAAGCGCAGCCTCAAGCCCCTGGAGCGCCTTTTCAATGCAGCCTCCGCGGGTCAGATCCCGATATTTTTTTTCATCCAGAGTATCAATGCTTATATTGACACCATCCATCCCAGCAGAAACTAATTCATTTATATAGTCACTTAATAATATCCCATTTGTCGTCAGCGCAACCTGCTCTATCCCCTCGAGCTTCTTGATCCTTCCGAGCAGCTCCGGGAGATTCCTGCGTGCCAGCGGTTCTCCGCCAGTCAGCCTGATCCTCGTGATCCCGAGGCGCGCGCCGATACGGCAGACCCGCTCTATCTCATCAAAGGTGAGTATCTCGCTGTGAGGTATGCTTTCCACGCCCTCCGGAGGCATACAGTAGACACATCTTAAATTGCATCTGTCCGTGACGGATACCCTCATATATTCGATTGTCCTTCCGTACCTGTCCTGCATGTTCCGTTTTCCTTTCTGTCTCATTCTCCTGTCATTCGGCTGACTGCCTTCGTGCGGCGTCTTACAGGGCAGCCACAGGTCCCTTTTATGTCCTGCTCGCTTCCGCTGTCCTGTTCACTTCTGTCCGCACTCTCCCGATCGTCCGGTGAGGATCTCGAGTCCGTGCTGCAGCGAGGGGAGTACTGCTTCTAAGTTTTCCCGTGCTGCCTTCGGACTCCCCGGCAGATTGATGATCAGTGTGCTGCCGCGGATCACAGACACGCCTCTGCTGAGCATCGCTCTGGAAGTGATCTTAAGTGAGGCGAGACGCATCGCCTCCGCGATCCCCGGCGCGTTCTTCGTCGCAACCGCCATCGTCGCCTCAGGGGTACAATCCCTGGGCGAAAATCCAGTTCCGCCGGTTGTAAGAATAATATCCATTTCATCTTCATCGCACAGTTTACATAGACATTTTTCTATTTCTCTCTGTTCATCTGGAAGCAGAACCGTCTTCTGCACGTCATAGCCTGCCTCGCACAGCATCCTGCAGACCAGAGGGCCGCTTTGATCTTCACGCTCTCCTGCATATCCTTTGTCACTCAGGGTCACGACCGCTGCTCTCCATCTTCTATTCTCCATAACGCACCGCTCTTTCTATTATAAAATGTCAAGTTCCTTCTGTTGTCTGCCGGCGCGGCTCCCATTGTACACGTCGCCGCTCTTGCCGCCTGTCTTTTTTACAAGGCAGATTTCTCCAATCTCCATCTTCTTGTCCATCGCCTTGCACATATCGTAGATCGTGAGCAGGGCAATGCTCGCCCCTGTCAGAGCTTCCATCTCCACTCCGGTCTTTCCTGTCACTTTCACCGTACAGGTACATATGACTGCGCAGTCCTCGGGATCCATCTCAAAATTTATCCTGCAGTTCGTGATAGGAAGGATATGGCACATAGGGATAAGATCAGAAGTCCTCTTTGCTCCCATAATGCCGGCTGTCGCCGCAACTCCCAGGACATCACCCTTTGCCGCAGTCCCGGCTTTGATCGCCTGGAATACTTCCCTGTTCACAAAAATCTTTCCCTCTGCCGTGGCTTCTCTTACTGTGTCCCTCTTTTCAGTCACGTCCACCATGACTGCTTTTCCATTCTCGTCAAAATGTGTGAGTCCCATTCTGCTCTTCCTTTCTCTTACTCTATATCGCCCGCCTGAAGATCCTGCTGCCCGTCTGCAATATCCAGCAGCTCCCGCTCGCTCTGCGCATCTGCCGGATAAGGATAGGATCTCGCGTTTTTCTCAAATCTCTCCCTGATCTTCTCTGCCTTCTGTGTATCTTTTTCTTTTAACAGTGCATAAGCATATTCTGTCCGGATCACGGAGAGATAGTTTTTCATCTGCTTCACTATGCGCTGACAGTCCTTGCTTTCCCACTGTTCCAGAACCTCGGGCCTTCTTTCCCCGACAAGCTCACAGTAGATCCTGTCCGCCATCAGGAGAAAACGGTATATCCCGATCAGCGCAGAGTCCATATTCAGTATTTTCACGATCGTCCCGGCAGTCTCCTCAAATGCATGCTCATCCAGCAGCCGGCCAGTGGTCAGTACAGCGCATGCCGATGTCATCGCGTACTGCATCTTTTCCTCTTCCGGCATCCAAAACCATTCCGCCGGCATGTCTTTCAGCCGGACGCCTTTTGCCTGCTGCTCTGCCACTTTCATCTGCAGCCAGAAAGCGCGGAGCTCATCCCGGTTTCTGCTGATATCGAGGATATTGCGCCCGTCATTATTCAGCAGGCTCAGCTTCAGAGGGATGCCGTTCACCGCTGCCAGCCACACTCCGGTAAGCGCGGTGACGATCAAGAATGCAGACAGATACCAGTTCTCTCCCCAAAGGAAATGAGCACACAGACAGAGCGCCACCAGAAGGAGATTCATCAGGACGCCTCCGAGATTATAGAGGACATAGGGCATTCCTTCCTCCGTCAGCTCCGGAGGGGTCATCAGGCACTGTCCGTCCGTACCGGCAATAGAAAAGCGCTTAAAACGGATCTTTCCATCCTGCTTGATCCACATCAGGCTTCCGATACGATATGAAGCGAATCCATATCCGCTCAGCAGCCCGCATATGAGATGACCTGCCTCATGGACCGCTCCCTGCAGGAAAAAAGCGAGGTAAATGCAAAAAACAAGATACAGGAGCCGGATGAGAAATGCTCCGCTCTCCGCATCTGCGCCTCCTGCCCTGTCTGCATAAGCTGTCACCAGCCAGCCGGCCGCAAATCCAATCAGGAGGATAATGACCATGCTGATGATCCCGCCTGCCTTCTGCTTTTTGTTTTTAGTCGTCTTCTTTTGAGTTTTCATCATCTTCTCCTGAGTGGATGTATCCTGCAGCTTTTATCGATCCATCATTTCTATCATCAAGTTTTATTTTTTATCTTATCAAGAAGCTCCTGACCTGTGGACATCGGATTTTCCTGCACAAGTCTGTATATCATTTCTATATCAGATTCCTGTTCTTCCATTTCTTCTGCGATCGTCTGGAGAGACTTTCCTTTTCTGAATTTCTTCTGGATTAATTCTATCTGCTGAAGCAGCCTGCCGCGTTCCATACCATGCTCCATGCCTTTCTTTATTCCAATCTCTTCCACATAGTCACTCAAATTGCACATCTGACTCAGCTCCTTTCCCATCTTTTCTGTCATGGGTATATGAAATTCTTCTTCCAGTTCCCGGATCTTCTGCTCTGCTTTCATTTCTGTCGAAAGAAGTACATTGAGCATCTCTGTCAGCCGATTTCCCTTTTTCGACTCGGGATTCAGGCAGATCATGACCACTGTCATCTTATCATACTCTGAAGGTTTATCCGGGATTCCCTGCAGGATATCCTCTTTCTTTATAGAAAATCTTGAAACCGCATTCCCGATATAGGCCGGCGCATTCATACAGATCCAAATGCTGTACACCTTCCGGATATCGTCATATCCGCTTCCTGTGAACTCCGTCCCCTTCTGCGCTGAGATCATCCTCGCTGCATAGAACACGCCTCGCGACGGGACCGCATAGCCGGGATGAAAATCCTTCTGCGCCTCCACATTGATGATCATCTTAACTTTTTCTTTTTTCCTTGGAAGATATACAGAGAAACGGATATCAAAATAGATTTCCCCTTCTCCGGGCACCTTATCTTCTTCTGATTCTCTGATGATCCGTTCCGGCTCTGGAGTATTCGTCTTTCCCGGATCCACCCTTACCTTCGATATCTGGATATCGTTCCCGATACATTTTTTGATCCGGCGGATACTCATATCCGCAAATTCTTTTACCGTATGCTTCAGGATCCATGCGAGTATCTCTTTGTTCGCCAGTACTCTTTTACACTGAGCGTCGTATTGGCTCTTGCCCGCCGCCAGACCGATGTCCTCGGCCAGTTCATTTTTCATAGGCATCTTCCTTTCCTCATTATAGCGAATGTTTTCAGTTGTTACAAGCGGTTGATTTCTGCCTGTGAAATCAGGCAAGAACTACCAGATTATCTGACGGCAATGAAATGGCGATATGCCTGCCGTTTGAGATGAATATACTTTATCATATATTTTCTGCTCGTTCAAGAATTTGCACACTGGGGTTTTCTCTCCGTCCGATCTGACGTGCTTTCAGTTCGATTCCGCCGCGCTGCGGCTCCATCTCACTGAAAGGGCTCCGCCCTATGCATAAACAGAAAGGACCTGCCATCTGCAAGCCAGCTTGCATGACTGTCTTCTCCGCGTCGCGCACTGGGTTTTCTCTCCGTCCGATCTGACGTGCTTTCAGTTCGATTCCGCCGCGCTGCGGCTCCCTCTCACTGAAAGGGCTCCGCCCTATGCATAAATCGAAAAAGACAGTCATTTGCAAGCTCGCTTGCATGACTGTCTTCTCCGCTTGGCGCACTGGGTTTTCTCGCCGGCCGATCTGACGTGCTTCAGTTCGAATCCGCCGCGCTGCGGCTCCCTCTCGCTGAAAGGGCTCCGCCCTATGCATAAATCGAAAAAGACAGTCATTTGCAAGCTCGCTTGCATGACTGTCTTCTCCGCTTTATGCGCACGTCAGATCTGTGGATTCAAACTGTGAATTGTACAGATCGGCGTAGAAGCCTCCTTTGGCGAGGAGTTCTTCGTGGGTGCCTTGTTCGACGATGTCACCTTCGCGCATGACGAGGATCAGGTCCGCGTCGCGGATGGTGGACAGCCGATGGGCGATGATGAAGCTTGTGCGTCCCTTCATCAGGTTATCCATCGCTTTCTGGATCAGTACTTCGGTCCTTGTATCTACGGAACTGGTCGCCTCATCGAGGATCAGGATCTTCGGATCGGCAAGTATTGCTCTTGCGATCGTCAGGAGCTGCTTCTGACCCTGGGAGACGTTGCTCGCCTCTTCATTGAGCTCCATATTGTAGCCGCCCGGCAGAGTCTGGACAAAGCGGTGTACATGGGCCGCCTTGGCCGCCTGGATCACTTCCTCATCGGTGGCGTCGAGCCTTCCATAACGGATATTCTCCATGATCGTGCCGTGGAACAGCCATGTATCCTGGAGCACCATACCGAACATCTGGCGCAGCTCACTGCGGTTGAAGTCTTTTACATCGTGTCCGTCCACTTTGATGGCGCCGCTGTTCACATCATAGAAGCGCATCAGCAGCTTGATCATGGTCGTCTTGCCCGCTCCGGTCGGACCTACGATGGCAATCTTCTGTCCCTCTTCTACTTTTGCGGAGAAGTCATTGATAATGATCTTATCCGGATTGTAGCCGAAGTGTACGTGGTCGAACTCCACATTTCCCTGAAGCCCTTCCACTGAAACCGGATCCGGCACTGTCTGGTCTTCCTCTTCCTCGTCCAGGAACTCAAAAACCCGCTCTGACGCCGCTGCCGTTGACTGGAGCATGTTTGCCACCTGAGCCACCTGCTGGATCGGCTGAGTAAAGTTTCTCACATACTGGATAAAGGACTGGATATCACCGACTTCGATGGCATTCTTGATCGTCAGATATCCTCCAAGGATCGCAACTGCAACGTACCCCAGATTTCCGATGAACTGCATCACCGGCATCATCATTCCCGAGAAGAACTGGGATTTCCACGCTGAATCATACAGCTTATCATTTGTCGCATTGAACTCGCGGATCACGTCCTCTTCTTTGTTGAATGCCTTGATGATGTTATGTCCACTGTAGATCTCTTCCACCTGTCCGTTGACATTTCCCAGATATTCCTGCTGCCCGCGGAAATATCTCTGGGAGTGCTTCATGACGAATGACAGGAGCAGTACAGAGACCGGCAGGATCAGGATCGCCACCAGCGTCATCAGAGGGCTGATGGAAAGCATCATGACCAGCACACCGATGATCGTCGTGATAGAGGTGATGAGCTGGGTCGCACTCTGGTTAAGGCTCTGCCCCAGCGTATCCACGTCGTTCGTCACACGGGAGAGGATCTCTCCTACCGGCTTTGTGTCAAAATAGTTCATAGGCATCCGGTTGATCTTCTCAGAGATCTCTTTTCTCAGACGGTATGTGGTCTTCTGAGACACCCCTGTCATGATCAGGCCCTGGATAAACGAGCAGAGAGCGCTGATCACATACAGCCCGAGCGTCATCAGAAGGATCTGTCCGATCTTTCCGAAATCCATTCCGCTGCCGCCCGATACCTTGCTCACCAGGCCGTTGAAGATCTCTGTGGTCGCCTGACCGAGGATCTTCGGTCCCGCAATATTGAAAATGGTCCCGCAGATGGCAAATATCGCCACGAAGATCATGTGCACCTTAAAGGCGCTCATATACTTGACTAATTTTTTCAGTGTTCCTTTGAAGTCTTTCGCCTTGTCGCCCGGCATCCCGCCGCGCGCTCCGTGTCCTCCCATCCTAGGCATGGCTCACAGCCTCCTTTCCGTCTGCTTCAGTAATCCTTCCGTCTTCCGCCTCTGATCTGGCTCCGGCTGCTTCCGCATTTTTCCCGGCGTTCAGCTCCGCTTCCGAGAGCTGGGACGCTGCGATCTGCTGATATACCTCACAGTTTTTCAGAAGCTCGCTGTGGGTTCCCATACCGGCTACGCGCCCTTCATCGAGCACGATGATCTGCTCTGCATTGAGGATCGTGCTGATCCTCTGCGCGACGATCAGAACTGTGCTGTCCTTCGTCTTCTTCCTGAGCGCTTTCCTGAGCGTCACATCAGTCTTAAAGTCCAGAGCTGAGAAGCTGTCGTCGAAAATAAATACTTCCGGATGTTTTGCGATCGCTCTGGCGATGGACAGTCTCTGCTTCTGCCCGCCTGATACATTGGATCCGCCCTGCGCGATATGGCTCTCATATCTCTCCGGTTTCGCCTCGATAAATTCTGTCGCCTGGGCGATCTCTGCCGCTTCCACCATCTCATCCTCGCTTCCGTCCGGATTGCCGAACATAATATTAGAAGCGATATTACCGGAGAAGAGCAGTCCCTTCTGCGGCACATAGCCGAGACGGTCTCTTAAGTCATGCTGGCTGACCTCCCGGATATCCACGCCGTCCAGGGTGATGGATCCTTCCGTCACATCGTAGAAACGCGGGATCAGGTTGACCAGAGTTGATTTTCCACTTCCCGTACTTCCGATGATCGCAGTCGTCTGTCCCGGCTTCGCCGTAAACGAAATGTCATGGAGTACATTTTCTTCTGCTCCGGGATAACGGAAAGAAACATGGTCAAACCTGAGCATTCCCTTTTCATTCTCATCAAAAACTTTCGGCTGCTCCGGATCGTGGATGACTGTCTTGCTCTGGAGCACCTCCTCCACACGGTCTGCCGCAACGGCAGCTCTCGGGAGCATGATAGAGAGCATGCACAGCATCAGGAATCCCATGATGATCTGCATCGTATACTGGATGAACGCCATCATATCGCCGACCTGCATCTGTCCCTCATCAATGCCGTGGGCTCCGGTCCACATGATCAGGACGGACACCCCGTTCATGATAAGCATCATGACCGGCATCATAAATGTCATGGCACGGTTGACGAACAGGTTCGTCTTTGTCAGATCGATATTCGCAGCATCGAACCTCTTTTCCTCATGTCTCTCCGTACTGAAGGCACGGATGACCGGAAGTCCCGTCAGGATCTCACGCATGACCAGGTTCACCTTGTCGACCAGAGTCTGCAGGATCTTGAACTTCGGCATCGCCACAAGGAACAGCACGAGGATGACCAGTGCGATCAGAACGACCGCCAGCGCGATGATCCATGACATGGATACATTCGTCTGGAATACCTGCCAGATTCCTCCAATGGCCAGGATCGGCGCGTACAGCACGATCCTCAGCAGCATGACAGTAAGGAGCTGGATCTGCTGGATATCATTGGTACTCCTTGTGATAAGGGATGCGGTGGAAAAGTGGTCGAACTCGTTATTGGAGAAGTCCACGACTTTCTTAAACACCCGGCTCCTTAAGTTCCGTCCGGTGGACGCGCCGACCCTCGATGCAAGGAAGCCGACCATCACGCTTGCCGCCATTCCGAGAAATGCAAGAGCCGCCATCTTTCCGCCTGTTGACAGGAGATAGTCCGTCTGCATCTTATCCATGTCCATTCCGACATTTTCATAGGCGCTGCGCACATAGCTGACTGCTGCCTGATCCAGGATGCTGTCCGGGATCTCGTCTAACTGATCTCCCATTTCCTCGACCAAAGCCTCTCTCTGCTCCGCGGGCAGCATCTCCATGATGTCAAAAACATCCATGTCCGCGCTGACCATCTGAGCCGGCAGATTTGCCTTAAGCTGGTCTTCGATCTGCTTTGTCATATCGCTTCCCGACTCAAATCCTGCGGTGAGCATCATTGGTCCCTGAAGGATATCCTCAAGCTCCGCCATCGAGTCCTCATCCTCTGCCGTCGAGGACTTGAGCACATATGCCTCTTTTTCGTAAGTACTGTCGTCTGTCTCATATGCATCCAGCACAGTCTGCTGATCATCCTGCGGGACAAAGAGCAGAAGCCGGTCCATCTCCTCTGCGGAGATCGTCTCCGGTATCTGGTCCTCTATCCCGCCCTGCTGGATGCCGACATTTACAATGTCCGACGTGTAAGCCGGGAGCGACAGATCGCAGTATGCCTGGACAAACAGGATGACAATGATCGCCAGCATGGATTTCCACTGCGCCGCCGCATATTTGAATAGATTTTTCATAGTCTGTCTTTCCTTTCTGAGTTTTATAAGCGTTCAGCCGTACAGGTTCTTCTTGTCTTCATCATGGCTTCTGGCTGAACTGTCATTCCAGATTCGTGTTGATCTGGATCAGAAGCCTCCGAAAGAGCATGACTTCCTCCGGAGTCATCCCCCGAAATACAAGCTCTCTTATCTCTTCTGCCACATTCTTGACTGTCTGGATGCAGGAAGTCCCTTTCTCGGTAAGCTCCAGCCGCATGACCCGCTGGTCTGCTTCATCCGGGCGTCTCTTGATATAGCCGCCCCGCTCCATCTTCTGGATCGCAGAAGTAACGGACGGCGGCGTCATATTGAGCTTTGACGCGAGCGCCTTCTGTGACATGGAGCTGTGGTTGTGCAGAGTAAAGAGAATACTTGCCTGACTCCAGTTCAGGTCAAATTCCTGATATCTGCTCTTCGCCCTCTGCATCACACGGTGCATCACAATGCCCATGAGGCCGAGATCCGGGATATCATTCAGATTGCACTGCATTTTCATCCCTCCATTTTTAATTAGTTAAGTAACTAAACGATATACTAGTATTAATGCACAAGAAAGTCAAGTAATTATTATGCTATTCACACTTATTTTATGCTTTATTCACAATTTTTATTTTCCATTTAATTAACTGACCGTTTTTCAAGGCAGCTTAGTTTTGACAAAAAAATACCATAATGAGGCGGATCTTGTCCGGTCATTATGGTGTCCTCCCGCATATATACGCGCAGCAGTCATCGCTGCCGAGGCATCAACGGCCGGCAGCGCCGCAGCAGATGGCAAAACAGGCAGTGCCCTTTCTTCGAACACAGATATGCTAGCAGCCGAACAGCCGCATGATAAGTATGCGGATTATGATATATAGCCATATGAATGCCACTGTTTCACTTTCCCTTCCTGATTTACTGCTGAAGCGGGAATATTTCCGTCCTGCACTGCACACAAATATTACAGTTCCTTCATATCACGGTTATTTTAGTACAGTTATTTACTAAATTCAATAGTAAATTTATTTACTGTGATATTTTGGTGTAACAGTTTAGACATGCATAAGGCGGACACCGTACAAGCCCCAGCCCAGGAGGATCCTATGAAAAAGACATATGTACAGATCATGCGCGAATTGAGAGAAGACAACGACCGGACACAGCAGGAAGTCGCCGACTATCTTGGCACCTCCCAGACCATGTACGCCCGTTATGAGCGCGGTGCAAACGAGCTTCCCATCCGGCATCTGATCCGATTATGCGAGTACTATCATGTATCCTCAGATTATTTTCTCGGGCTCTCCCAGAATAAAAAAGGACCGGCGGGACATCGCCGGTAAAATAATGTATTTACGACAGGAAGGCGAAGATCCGATCTCCGCCTTCCTGCTTTCTTTCAAAATGGCTGCCGTTCTTCAGTCCTCGTCAAAAGGTACTCCGCCATCCTCGTCTATGCTGTTCTCTGCGTCTTCCCTCTGCTGTCCTGCACCGTTCCATTTCATCGTCCTGACATTGATGCCATTCACCTCGATGTGATCGTCCACCGGGATCACCAGGCACTGTCTTCCGTCAATGATCCTTGTCTCCACAAGGTCCGCCCGGTCCGGATTCACCTTGATGATGATATCCGGCGTCTCAATGTTGAACTTTCTCGTCTCCGCGATATTCGATGCCAGAAGGGAGGTCTTCTCCCCCGCATTCTCCTCATAGTTTCGGTCAAAATTCTCCATCTTCTCCGCAGGGACTCCGCTCTGCTCAAAGATCTTCTTCACGTCTGTCTTGTCCAGCTTGAGCGGCTCCGGCTCTTCCTTGTGCTCCTCGATCAGATCGTTGAGCGTCTCGTGGATATTGCGGACCGTCTCATAGTCTCCTTCCTCTCCCAGCGTATCCTCGATGATCATCTGGAATGTCTCCTTCTGGGTGTCCGCGGACATAGGCATCTGGGCGCCCAGGAGCTGGCTGATCATCTCAGGCTGGAGGTCTTCGGATTTCTTCGTATAATAAAGTACGCTGTGCAGATCTGTGCTCCTGTCATTGAACGCCGGGAACAGGAATCCCTTGTCCGGCATATCCACGATCCAGTCCCGAATGCGGTCCTGGATGCGGTTGTCCTCAGCATTGTAGCACAGTCCCGCCTTAGACAGCGATACCGGACAGATGCTCATGAGCAGATACTCGTACACCTCGTCGGAGGCGTCGAACATTTCCAGATCATCCGACGATTTTCCCGGGATGTCATACATGGCATGGATGAGGATGATATAGTAATTCTCACCGTACTCATATGTAGCGATCACTTTGTCGTAGAACTCTTCGAGGAGCATATCATCCTCAAGCTTGCTATTTCTAAGTTTCAAAAGAAACTCCTGTGTTCCTCCCGGCATCTCAGCATCCAGCGGAAACTCCATATTCAGCATGTTTTTCCCCACTGTGCCGGACAGCGTCTTTTTAAAAATATCAAAATATTTGAATGCTTCTTCCTCCGGAAGAGAGAGAAATGCATCCTTTGACTCCATCTTCTTATTCTTCTCGTAATCCACATAGCAGCCGCAGATTCTCGTGATAGCACAGTTTTTCGGAGTGAACTGTTTGCGGATCTCCAGTATTTCCTTCTTGTTCATTATCTATATTCCTCTCTTCAAAATAGTATCTTCCTTATCTTACACCGATTTTCCCAGGAAATAAAGACGCAGATTTCATTTCCCCCGCCTGCTCTCAAAACAAATGCTTTCAAAACTGTAAGTGTAATCCCCTCACTCCCATTGATATAATAACCATAACCCCGGAACGATTTGTTCCGACGGGCGGCACATTTGTCCGCATCCCGGGAACGGACAGCTCCGCCCCACAGCACTGCGAAAGGAAGGGACTGCATATGGAACAGGCACAGAAACAAGCAATACCAAAGCAAGAGCCATTCATGCGCCAGACATTAAGGCTTGAGCATGTAAAAAAATATTATGGAAATCACGGGAATATCACGAAAGCCGTGGACGGCATTTCCCTGCATGTGGACCAAGGGGAATTTGTAGCAGTCATGGGAGCCAGCGGCTCCGGCAAGAGCACGCTCTTAAACTGCATCGCTGCCATTGACAGCGTCACCAGCGGACACATCTTCGTCAGCGGGCAGGACATCACTGCCATCCGTGAGCGGGACCTGGCGGATTTCCGCAGGGAGAATCTGGGATTCATCTTTCAGGATTTCAACCTGCTGGACACACTGACCATCGGAGAGAACATTTCCATGGCGCAGATTATCAGCGGCGCGTCCCCGAAGATGATTGACCGCAGGGTGGCGGATATCGCCGGGAAGCTGGGCATCAGCGACATTCTAGGGAAGTTTCCCTATGAGGTGTCCGGCGGACAGAAGCAGCGCTGCGCCTGTGCAAGGGCGCTGATCAACGAGCCCAGGCTCATCCTCGCAGATGAACCCACCGGCGCGCTGGACTCCAAATCCTCCCGCCTCCTTCTCGAGACAATGGCGGCCATCAATCAGAAGCTGGATGCCACCATCCTCATGGTCACCCACGACCCGTTCTGCGCTTCCTTCTGCGGGCGCATCCTTGTCCTGAAGGACGGGAAGATCTTCACCGAGACACGCAAAGGCGGGAAGACGAGAAGAGAATTTTTCACTGAGATCCTGGACATCCTGACTCTGCTGGGAGGTGACACGGGAAATGTTGTATAAGCTTGCCTTTCGAAATGCTAAAAGGAGCCTGAGCGACTACGCGGTCTGACTGATCACGGTCACGCTCTCCTTCTCTCTGATGTTCTCCTTCGGGCTAGTCGCCTCGTCAGACGCCATAAGCGGCCTGTCGGAGGGGATGGACACCTTCCAGATGATCCTTGATTTTATCAATATCATTATCCTCTTTGTGATCTGCTTTCTCATCAACTATACGACAAAGTTCATGTTCACAAAGCGGAGCAGGGAGTTCGGCATGTATCTCCTGCTCGGCATCCGGCGCGGGAAGGTGATCCGGATGTTCCTCCTGGAGATCCTCCTGCTGGGCCTCTTCGCTCTGGCGCTGTCTTTCCCCGCGGGGTTCATGATCAGCCAGGTCATCTCCATGATCATTGTCGGCGCCTTCGGGATCCCGGAAGTGATCTTCATCACCTTTGATCACGCATCTGCGGGAATGCTCATCCTCTATTTTGCAGGCGTGTGCCTTCTCGTCCTTCTGAACACGGGGCGGAAAATGCGGCGGATATCCATCCGCGGCTTTCTCGATATGGAGAAGGAGAATGAGAAGAAAATGCTCCGCTCTGCGGGGCGGCGCAATCTCTTCTTCTGCATCAGCATTCTCCTTGGTGTCCTGGGATTTCTCGTGTGGAACTCTCAGTTTGACACAAATGTCAACTCCGATCAGAGTGTAATGTACTGGCTGATGTTTGGGATCGTGCTGTTCATCATCAGCATTTATGGCGTCTCTGTCACAGCGGGCGATATGCTGCTGACGCTGGTCCTGCGGAAAACATCCGTCAAATACACGGGAGACCACCTCTTTATCGCAAGGACATTTTCGTCCAAAGTACGGAGCATAAGCGTGACCATGGGTACGCTGTCCATGCTCGTGGTGCTGACACTGCTCTCCCTGAATGTCTCCTATCTCAATCAGGGATTGTCCGACTACACGCTGGAGCTGGAAGCGCCTTATGACGTAGACGTCTACGATGATTATGAAGACAGAGAGGTACTGGACGATTACATCTCCATTGTCGAAGAGGACTATCATATTGAAGAAACTTTCACATTTGACGTCTGTAAAGAGCCGAAGATGCAGCTTTTCCCCATCACCGGCAGTCTGGGGTCGAACACGGACTTTGACCCGGTCATCAGCCTTAGCACCTATAATACGCTCCTTGAGATGAAAGGAAGAGAGGCTGTCTTCCTGGCGGATGACGAGTACATCATCCTTGCAGACCGCCAGCTCGTCTCCCGCTTTGAAGAGACCTCAGCAGATCTGGCGCATAAGCTCCGGGACGAAATGTCCTGGCATCTCATCCGCACTGATGAATCCGGTGAAGTGACAGACAAAAGCTACAAGGTCTCTGTGCGGGGACAGAGCGTCGAGGAGGGGAACAGTCTGCTCGCTATCGTCTCTTCCCTCTGCCTGTACCTCGCCTTTATCTTCCTGTCCACCGCTGGCACGATCCTGGCAGTCCAGGCACTGAGCGACGCTTCCCGGCACAAATACCGCTACACTGTATTAAGCCGTCTGGGCGTCAGCGACAGCCGCCTCTACAAGACAGTCGGAAAGCAGCTCCTCATCCTGTTCGGACTGCCCGTGGTGTACCCGGTGATCATTACTTTCCTTTGCATGACCTCCGTGAACCGGCTGTACAGCATGCTTCTTGAAAACAGCCGGGTGTATCTGCTGTATTTCCTTGCAGGGCTCGGCATCTTCCTTCTGGTGTATCTGGTCTATTTTGCCGCTGCTTATATCGGTTTTAAACGAAATATACAGGAAGCGTGATATAATAGATGTGCATTCAGGATACTGCCCTGCTTTCCAGGCCCGGCCATGGGCGCTTGATGGGCGCTTGATGGCCGCTTGGTTGGGAGCTGCACAGCTTCAAGCCGTACAAAGCTTGAAATCTGATACAGTATATATGAATTGGGGCACGACAAAAATAATTATACATGCATTTTAGCGCGGCAAATAATAAGGAAGGATGGGGTTACATGAAGATCGTGATCGTAGAAGACAACACAACAACCCGCAGGGAGCTGGCGCGGCTCCTTGAAAGCCACGGATACGAGACGGTCCTGCCGGATGATTTTGATAATCTCCCCCGGCAGCTCGCCGGGCTTCCTGCGGATCTCATCCTTCTGGATATCAACCTTCCTTATGAGAACGGATATAACATCTGCCGAGAGATCAGCGGGCAGACACAGACGCCCGTTATCTTCGTCACCAGCAGGGACACCTCTGCAGACGAGCTGATGAGCATCCGGTCAGGAGGCATTGATTTCATCGCCAAGCCCTACGATCCGCTCATCCTGCTTGAGAAGATCCGGCGGGCACTCAGGCTGACAGATCCCGGCAATTTCCGCGAGCTCACCAAAAAAGGATGCACGCTGGACCTGCACCTGTCCGCGATCCGTTACAACGGCCGGGAGACAGAGCTGACCCGGAATGAATTTCGCATCCTTTATTATTTCTTTATGAACGGCGATAAGATCATCGGGAAGGATGAGCTTCTGGAAAAGCTGTGGAATGACCGCTTCTATCTGGACGAAAATGTGCTCATGGTCAATATGACCCGGCTGAAGCGTAAGCTCAAGGACATCGGGATCACACATCTGCTGGAAAATATCAGGGGAAAGGGCTGGAGATTGTGAACTTTATCATTTATTTAGAAACGAAATTATATGAAATTCTTTTTCACATCGCCTTTACGGGACTTACGCTCCTTCTCCTTTCCGCTGCCGGATTTTCCCAGGCTTACCTGCTCCTTTTCGCCGTCCTCTCGATCTGCGCCTGCCTTGTCTTTCACTGGATCTGCTTTAGGAGAAAGGCAAAAAGACAGGATGAGATCATGGCACTGACGGACAGCCTGGAAGAAGCCTGGTACGCAGCGGAAGTTCTGCCCAGACCAAAGGACCTTGAAAACGAAGCATATTATTACGCCCTGAAGAAGGCCTGCAAGGCGATGAGTGAACGTCTGGACGAGCTGGATACAGAACAGAAGGACTACCGGGAATATATCGAGAGCTTTGCCCATGAGATCAAAGTCCCGATCAGCGCTCTCTCGCTGACATTCGACAACACAAAAAACTATGAACTGAAAAAAGAGACAGACAGGATCTTCAATCTGGTGGAGCAGATGCTCTATTTCGCCAGAAGTGAGAACACAGAGAAGGACTACTTCGTCCGCAGGCTGGACCTTCAGGATGTGATACATGACTTGATACTGAAATTTCGGCGCTATTTTCTGGATGCCGGCGTAGAGCTGGACGTCCGGACAGAGAATGTCTCTGTCTTCACAGATGAAAAATGGCTCGGCTTTATCCTGTCACAGATCATCCAGAATGCCCTAAAATATTTTGACAAGCCGAAAAAGGTGCTCTCCATATACAGTGAAGAAAACGACACTTCCGTATTCCTCGTGATCAAAGACAACGGCTGCGGCATCAGCGCTTCAGATCTCCCCCGAATCTTTGAAAAAGGCTTCACCGGATCAGACCGGACGAAAGGCTCCTCCACTGGGATGGGGCTGTATCTGGCGAAAACACTGTGTGACCGGCTGGGACTGGGGCTGGCTGTGGAATCTCGGGAAGGAGAGTTTACAAAGGTGACGGTTATATTTCCGAAGGGGACAGTGCATGAGATGGAGGAAACATCAGTTTTATAAGCATAAAAGTACAGAGCAGATCTCAGATGTATTTCTGATTTCTGCTCTGTTCTCCTTCTCATAATTTCAGCAAAACTATACCTGCTGTCCTGTTACGCCTGCCCTGTGTGCAGGATCACATTCGCATTCTTGATCCGCTCTTTCGTCGGCGGCTCGATCCCTGCCAGCGGGTATTCATATCCGAGCTCCTTCCATTTGTATTCACCAAATGTATGATACGGGAGCACTTCCACCTTTTTGACGTTGTTTAATGTCTTTATAAAATCATAAAGTTTCTTAAGATACTCATCCTTGTCACTTCTCTCCGGCACGAGCACATGTCTGATCCAGATCGGCTTGCCGATCTCAGACAGGTACCTCGCCATGTCAAGGATATTTTGGTTCGTATGCCCGGTCAGGATCTTGTGCTGCTCATCGTCGATATGCTTGATATCCACCAGCAGAAGATCTGTGTACTCCATCAGCTCATTGAACTTTCCGAAGAAGGGCTCTTCCCTTGTAAATGGCGCGCCGCTCGTGTCGATCGTCGTGTTGATCCCTTTTTCCTTCGCTTTCTTAAACAGCTCGATCATGAAATCCATCTGGAGCAGAGGCTCGCCGCCGCTCACGGTGATCCCGCCGCCGTCCTTCCAGTATGATCTGTAGCGCAGCGCCTGTGCCAGAAGCTCGTCCGCACTCTTCTGCTCGCCCACCTGCATGTTCCAGGTGTCCGGGTTGTGGCAGAACTGGCATCGCATCGGACATCCGGCAACAAAAATAACAAAACGCACGCCCGGTCCGTCAACCGAGCCGAAACTCTCCGTAGAATGGATATATCCGTTCATAAACTCTCCTTCCGGGACGTAGTCAAATTCAATTTCACTACGTCCCCAAATGATCACAGGCCTGTCCCTTTTTGAAATTCACTGTGTCCCCTATGTGAAAATCTAACAAATTCGTTATGCAGACAGCCGGAAAATCAGCACGCAGTTTGTGCACTTTTCGAATGGGGACAGGGCTGTCTGCAAAAAGGGACGGGGCTGCCGTTAAAAAGGGACGTAGTCAAACTTAATTTCACTACGTCCCCGAAAATTACATTCTGTCGTGGCAGGTTCTTGCGATTACGTCAAGCTGCTGCTCTCTTGTCAGGTCGATGAACTTCACAGCGTATCCTGATACACGGATCGTAAAGTTTGCGTACTCTTCCTTCTCCGGATGCTCCATAGCATCGATCAGTTTCTCTGTTCCGAATACGTTCACGTTCAGGTGATGTGCACCCTGATCAAAGTATCCGTCAAGAACATGTACAAGGTTGTTTGTACGCTCTTCATCATCATGTCCCAGAGCTCCCGGGCTGATGGTCTGTGTATTGGAGATTCCGTCAAGCGCCTGCTCGTACGGCAGCTTCGCAACAGAGTTGAGGGAAGCAAGAAGTCCGTTCTTCTCTGCGCCGTAAGACGGGTTAGCTCCCGGTGCCAGCGGCTCGCCTGCTTTTCTTCCGTCCGGAAGAGATCCTGTAGCCTTACCGTAAACAACGTTGGATGTGATCGTAAGGATGGATGTTGTAGGCTCAGAATTTCTGTATGTGTGGCACTTTTTCAGCTTGCTCATGAATGTGCGGAGCAGCCATACCGCGATATCGTCTGCACGGTCGTCGTCGTTTCCGTATCTCGGGAAATCGCCTTCTGTCTCGAAGTCAACTGCGATTCCGTCCTCGTCACGGATTACTTTAACCTTCGCGTACTTGATCGCGCTCAGGGAGTCAACTACATGTGAGAATCCTGCAATACCTGTCGCAAATGTACGTCTTACATTTGTGTCGATCAGGGCCATCTCAGCAGCCTCGTAGTAGTATTTATCATGCATGTAGTGGATCATGTTCAGTGTATCAACATACAGCTTGGACAGCCACTCCATCATAGCGTCATATCTCTCCATTACCTCGTCGAAATCAAGGTACTCGGATGTGATCGGTCTGTAAGCCGGTCCCACCTGCTGTCTTGTCTTCACATCGATACCGCCGTTGATCGCGTACAGGAGGCATTTTGCAAGGTTTGCACGAGCTCCGAAGAACTGGATCTCCTTACCTGTCTCTGTTGCGGATACACAGCAGCAGATGGAATAATCATCGCCCCATACCGGACGCATAACATCATCGTTCTCATACTGGATAGAACTTGTCTTAACAGAAATATATGCTGCATATTTCTTGAAGTTCTCCGGCAGGTGTGAAGAGTAAAGCACTGTAAGGTTCGGCTCCGGTGACGGTCCCATGTTCTCCAGTGTGTGGAGGAAACGGTAATCGTTCTTTGTTACCATGTGGCGTCCATCCATTCCGATACCTGCCATCTCAAGCGTAGCCCATACCGGGTCTCCGGAGAACAGCTCGTTGTAAGACGGGATTCTCGCGAATTTTACCATACGGAACTTCATAACCATGTGGTCGATAAGCTCCTGAGCCTGCTCCTCTGTCAGGATGCCCTTCTCCATATCTCTCTGGATATAGATGTCAAGGAATGTGGAAATACGTCCCACGCTCATTGCAGCTCCGTTCTGTGTCTTGATCGCTGCAAGGTATCCGAAGTACAGCCACTGAACAGCCTCTTTTGCGTTTGTAGCCGGTTTGGAGATATCGTAGCCGTAAGCCTGTGCCATCTCTTTCATTCCGTTGAGTGCACGGATCTGATCTGCGATCTCTTCACGGAGACGGAAGTCTGTTCCCTTCATTCCGTGTCTCTCGTACTCGATGAAGTCAGACTGCTTCTGCTCGATCAGGTAGTCGATTCCGTAGAGAGCCACACGGCGGTAGTCGCCTACGATACGTCCTCTTCCGTATGTGTCCGGAAGACCTGTGATGATCTTGTTGTGACGTGCTTTCTTCATCTCAGGTGTATAGATATCAAATACAGCCTGATTGTGTGTCTTATGATATTTTGTAAAGATTTCATGCAGTTGTTCACTCGGTGTATATCCGTATGTCGTGCAGGCCTGCTCAGCCATCTTGATTCCGCCGTACGGCATGAACGCTCTCTTGAGCGGCTTGTCTGTCTGAAGACCTACAACCTGCTCTAAATCCTTCATCTCCTCATTGATATATCCAGGGCCGTATGCTGTCAGACCGGAAACAACCTCTGTCTCCATATCCAGAACGCCGCCTTTTGCACGCTCTTCTTTCTGCAGCTTGGAAAGCTCTCCCCAAAGTTTGTTTGTTGCTTCTGTCGGGCCTGCAAGGAAAGACTCATCTCCGTCATACTGAGTATAGTTGTGCTGGATGAAATCACGGACATTGACTTCCTCTTTCCAGAGATGTCCCTTGAAATCTGCCCACTGGTCAAAATTTACTTTTGCCATTCGTCAATAACCTCCTTCATGAAATCCTATAGCTAATTTTCATTTCGAGTATCAGATTCGCTCTGATCTCTTACATGCGCTAGTATATCATCATGTTAAAAAAAAGACAAGCCTTATAATGATAATCGTTATCAGAAACGCTCTTGTACTCAATTTTGTACAAAACAGCACGTTTTCAACTATATATTGTATTTATAAAAATACAAAAAAGGCAGAAATCAAGCCTGAAACCGGCAGGACAGCCCCCTCCTGCAGACAGAAAAGGACGCCGGCAGGAGGATACGATACCCTGCCGGCGCCGCCGTCCCGTTATTCAGATCCATTACGCGGACAATTTGAGCTTTCGCCCGCTCTTTCCGTCATGCTTTTTGATCCGCTTTTGTTTTTCCTCCTCGTCTTTCTGCAGCATCCGGATCATCATCCTGCCTCCCAGGATCAGGATAAATGCTGTCAGGAGCACTGCTGCCAGCGTACAGCCCCAGTAAGAATCTCTGAGTACATATTCCGCCGCCATCCATCCCGGTTCCGGTGTATATTCCTGAAGAAATGTAGACCATACACTGCTCATATGCCCCTGGCTCATGCTCCATTCCACCTCTTTCAGCGCCTCATAGTATGAGCCTGCGAACATGATTCCATAGGCGGCAGGTACCGCAAAGAGCAGCCATACTGCCTGCTTCGCCTTGTATACCAGCGTCATCCTGGAGAAAGACCGCCTTTCCAGTCCCATCCGCCTGAGCAGCCTGTACTCCCGTCTGATAGAAAAGCTCTGGCTCTTATTAAAATTCAGCTCCAGCACCAGATAGACCGCCAGGATCACGCACCCGAAGACGCCGTATATACTGAGATTATTGATCATATTATTCCATTCTCTGACGATGTCTTCACGGCTTGAATAGTAATCCATTCCCTCATCTGTAAACAGTTCTGCCATGCTCTTTTCCGTCGCCTCGAATGACGCCTGGCTGTTCAGCCAGACTCTCACCGTGTTCGCCGCCAGGTCTCCCGATCTTCCGTCCGCCTCGGCAAGACGTTCTGCAAGAGCGTGGGAACCGATCACTCCGTAGGGAATATAGGAAAATACATCCTGCAGCTCCGTAGAACCTTCTTCCGGTTCCTCCACGACTGCCCCGACCGTTACAGAAATCTTCCCATCCGACTCCCGCCCTTCGATCGTAAGCTGCTGCCCCTCTGTGATCCCTGTCTCCCTCACAAATCTGCGCTCTCCGCCGCTTAGAATATCTCCATTCTCCCACATGATCTCATACCGGCCTGTTGTCAGAATGATCTGTTCGCCGCGGTCAAACGCCTCTGCATCAAAAGCTTTTCCTTCCGCCTGAAAATTAAGCTTCTCCGCCGCATCTTCATAGTTTTCATAGAAACGGAAATATTCCATCAGTTCATCAGCTCCGATTCCTGCCGGTCCGTTTTGGTCCCGAACGATCTCGCTGTCTTCTCTCCCGTCCCACATCAGTCTGTGAAGCTCATCACCGATCCCCATATCCAGTCTGCTGATCCCAATCAGACTCTGCAGCTTCGCACTGCCCTCCGCGCTGATCCCGTCATACATATCCGCAACTGTCGTTTCCTCCGGACTCTTTACCGGCTCTCCATTTGAATACGCAAGGCCTTCATAGCTGTAGTCCACTCTTTTTGCCGCAGAAAAGTCACTTGACGAATCACGTACCAATTGATATCGTTTCACTGAGCTGTATATCTCATTGCATGTGACGATAAGTACCGTACACACACTCAAGGCAAACAATGTCCTCACCGCCTGGCGCAGCGGATACAGCTTTCTCTGCCTCTTATAGAAACTCTTCAAAGGGCTTCCTTTTCCGCATCTGCGCAGCCGCTTCCTCTGTTTTTCCGTGACCTCCTGTGTGTTTCTCACCAGGACCCTGTCGCTGCTCCTCAGCCACATGCACACTATTGTGAGAAGTAATATGCCGAATATGACTCCAGCCTGCAGAAACGCCTCCCCGGCATGAAACTCATAGAAGAACGGCAGTCCCCTGAGCTTTGACACAGCCAGACAGATCCCTGCTGCGGCGGGATGCGGTATGATCTGTGCAAGCAGCGCCCATGGGAATACGCCATATACGCCTTCCAGAAGGATCATCGTCCTGATCTGCGACTTCTCTGCGCCTACGGTCCTGTATTGATAATACCATTTCCTCCGTCCCGCCCCGTACGAGATAAGCAGATATCCGACCGCGAGCACTGTGATCACGAGCAGGACCGCCTTGACCGCTGTAAACATCTCTTCCGATCCCCACACGCGGCTGCGATAGACATAACTGTTATAGGTGCATGCGCTTTTTTCATCCACGAACGATGCGGCAAATGCCTCTGCATTGATATCTTCATATCTTCGGTCCAACTGATAGAAATGCGTGGTATAGTCAGCGCTTCCCATTGCGTCCAGCGCCCCTTCCGTCACGATACAGTTTGGAAGAGGATATCTTTCATCATGCGCCCAGTTGGATGCAAAGCTTTTGATCGTTCCCGTCAGCACAAAATCCTTCGTGATCCTCTCCGCCTGCATCTCCGCATCCTCTGCCGGAACATCTTCTGCCGAAGCTTCTTCTGACGCGGCGTCTCCTGCTGAAACCGCTTCTGTCAGGGCCTCTTCTTCCCCTGCATCGCCTGCCGGCTCGTCCCCGGCTGCCTCCGGGGTTTCCGTGTCCGGATAAATCACTGTGGTCACTGTCACCGTCTGTCCCACTTCATAGCTGTATCCCAATGCGGCAAGAGAGGGAAGATCCATGGCAATCTCATTGTCCTTTTCCGGCATACGGCCTTCATACATGGAAATATTTCCTATGTCCGTCAGCGCTTCATCCAGTGTCCCAATGCTCAAATTGCTGTCTTCCCCGTCCGCATCCAATATTCCCGGTCCGGTCCTGCAGATTCCTGTTTTTGAAAAATACGGATGCTCCAGATTGCGGAATGTCACATCCTGACTGCCGGGATCCTCAACCGATGACAGGATCCACTCCCCGTAGTTCTCATAGTTCGTCACTGTCACGTACTGATCCATCGTATTCTGGAACACACTCACCGATGTCAGAAACAGGACCGCGATAAATGTCACGGCAGAGACATAGCGCAGCTCCCGCTTTCTCCGCCTTATGCTCTTCATCATCATTTGAAAAAACATTTTCCCGCCTCCTTTCCTCCGGCACCCGGCCTATTCCTCCGTCCGCTCCCGCACTCTTCCGTCCTTGATATACAGGATCCGGTCCGCGTAATCCGCCATCTGTCCGTCATGGGTCACCATGATGATCGTCTGCTGATAGAGCCTTGACGCTTTGCTCATGAGCATGGCGACTTCCTCTGCGTTCTCCGCGTCCAGATTTCCCGTCGGCTCATCCGCAAGGATGATCGCCGGGGACACGCACATTCCTCTCGCGATCGCCACTCTCTGCTGCTCGCCGCCCGACATCTCCGACGGGAACTTGTCCCTGCACTGGTAGATACCGAGTGTGTTCATCAATTCCTTGATGTAGTTTTTGTTCTCCTTCCGCCCGTCCAGATGGAACGGCATGGCAATATTCTCATACGCCGTAAACTCCGGGAACAGGCTGTAATCCTGGTAGACAAATCCAATCCGCCGCCTCCGAAGCCTCGAGAGCTTCTTATCTGAAAGTCCTGAAAGCTCCTTTCCCTCCAGGAACACCTGCCCCTCATCCGGCGGCTCCAGCGTACCGAGGATGCGCAGCAGGGTAGATTTTCCCGAACCGCTCTTCCCCACGATCGCGACGAACTCGCCCTTTTCTATCGCCATACTGCAGGACCGCAGCGCGCGGACCTTTACCTTCTCATTGCCATACGTCTTCGAAATCCCTTTCGTCACCAAAACTGCACTCATACTCTCACCTCTCCTTTCTCCATTTACCTGATACCTGACAGGAACAGCACGGCGATAAATACCGCCGCTGAGACAAAGCGCATCTCTCTTCCCCGTCCCTGTTTCTCTATTTGTATTCTTATTATATCTGCCGAACCTTACAGGAAGGTGACAGGAGACATCATTTTATCCTGGACCAGACGATTTTCTGTCCTGAATCCTCCTATAGAAAAAGACAGAGAGGAAAAGCCTGTCCTGCTCAAATCCTCTCTGTCTTCATGATAGAATATGCCGGGAGTATCACGGTGAACTCCGCGCCGCCTCCCTCTGCATTTCTCGCCGCGACTGTCCCGAAGTGCTGCTCGATCACCAGTCTTGCCAGGTTCAGGCCGATCCCCACGTGCAATGTTCCCGTTTTTTCCGGAAGATAGAACCTGTCAAAGATATGCGGAAGATCCTTCTCCGATATCCCCGGCCCATGATCCCGGATTACGATCTTGATGCCCTCCCTGCTCTGGGTCAGCGAGGCGGTGATCTTCTCCCCGCTGGCGTCGTGCTCCAGACAGTTCTTCAGAATATTGGAGAACGCCTCCTTGAGCCACTCATAATCCCCGTAACACTCTGCCTCTCTGTCTCCCATGGTCAGGATCCTCTCCGTTCCATCCTCGAGAGAAGCGGCGCAGTCCTCCAGCAGATCCGCCATCCGAAACATCTCTCTGTGCCAGATGACCTTTCCCGCCTCCAGGCGCCCGATATCCAGAAGTCTCTTCATCAGCTTTCCGATCTCATCCGTGTATCTCAGGCTCTGCTGCGCCAGCTCCCGCGCTTCTCCCTCCGTACCTTCCAGGATCCGCTCCTGGGAAATAGAGATACAGCTCAGCGGAGTCTTGATCTGATGCGCGATATTCTCTATAAAATTCTGGGTCATGAGATTCTTTTCCTGCAGGTAATGCTCTTCCGCCTCCAGACGCTCGAACAGCTTCGCGATCTCATACTCCAGAGCCTGCTCCGGTTCCTCTGGCTGCACCGCCCCGTCAGACTGCGATCCGCCATCCGCCGGTTCCTCCGGCTGTTCTCTGCCGCTGGCTGCCGGAGCCATCTCGCCGCTCCGGATCCGCCGCACCAGCTCTTCCTCTCTCTCTTCCCTGAGCCTCTCCATCCAGACGAACAGGATCAGCAGAGCGATGCCCGCCAGGATCTCGACGCAGACCATCCCGGCACTGAAGGTATAAAGCCTGCTCTGCTCATAGAGATACTCCGCCCCCTTGTCGGTATACCCCAGCGCCGTCAGGGCTTCCTCCCCCTTCTCGACAGCGCCGCCGCGCTCTCCCTCGAACAGCCATCCCATCATCTGCTCCGCACTCTCCGGATCCTCCTCATACAGTCTCCCGATCATGCTCTTTAAGCCTTCTTCATAATCCTGCCGCACTCCCCATGCAAAGAGACAGGTGCCGGCGGCCATGAGCAGAAGGAGCACTGCAAAAACCGCCGGGATCAGCCTCTTCCTGCGTTTATAATTCTTCATTCCGCCCCTCACCTCACTCCAGGCATCTTTCCACAGGTTTCGCGAACCGGTAGCCGAACCCCCGGATCGTCTCAATGTACTCAGAACCGATCTTCCTCCGCAGCCTGCTGATGTTCACAGACAGGGTGTTGTCCTCGATCTCCTGCCCCCAGGCATCCCACAGCTTCTCCATCAGGCTTTCGCGCCTGACGATCCGGCCCGGATTCTCCATCAGGACGACCAGCAGCCGGTACTCGATCGAGCTCAGGCTGACTTCGCTTCCATCCTTCTGCACCGTGCTGGCATGTGTGTCCACACGGATCTGCCCGCTCTTCATCACATCGGACGGACGCTTTCCGTTCCGCCTTAAGTTCGCCTGGATCCTCGAGAGCAGTTCCGCTGTCCGGAACGGCTTTGACACATAGTCGTCTCCGCCCAGATCCAGCCCCTTCACCACAGACTCCTCATCGTCGCAGGCCGTCAGGAAAATGACCGGCTTCATATTCTTCTGTCGGATCAGACGGCACAGTTCAAACCCATCTCCGTCCGGCAGCCAGATATCCAAAAGGTACAGGCTGATCTCGCTGTCATTTAAAATATACTGGACCGCCTCCGCACGGCTCGACGCCGTCTCGACCTCATAGCCGCGCTCTGTCAATATCGCCTTGATCTGCCTCTGTAAATAAATCTCGTCCTCCACGACCAGAAGTTTACTGTTCCTCTCTTCCGCCACTCTGCCGCCCTCCGATCCGTTTCTCATTTTCTGTCATTTATTATAGCAACAGTAAAATTCCCGTTCAACCTCTTTCTGTCTGAACTGCTGCCCCTGTGGCTGCTTGGATGCCTCCTCACACTTAACCGCCGCACGCACGTGCCCCCGCCCCGCTGATGCGCTCCGGCCCATGCCCCTTGAACAGGACACACAAAACAAGTATAATGGACCCATGCATTCCATCGCATGCAATTGATTTTTACAGGAATTTTAATATCGGAGAGTGAATCGTATGAAAATCAGAAAAACGAAACCAGAAGAACTGAAGCTGGTCATGAAGCTATATGAAAATGCCCGTTCCTTTATGGCAGCCCACGGAAATCCTCTTCAATGGGGCACCTCCCATCCGGGCGAGGATCTCATTCTGCGGGATATTGAGGAAGGAAACAGCTATGTCTGCGAGGAACACGGAGCCGTGACCGCCGTCTTCTACTACAGAGAAGGCAGCGATCCTACCTACGCCCGGATCTATGACGGACAGTGGCTCAACGAGCTTCCCTACGGCGTGGTCCACCGCATCACCTCAGACGGGACCGTGAAGGGAACCGCTTCCTTCTGCCTGGACTGGGCGTTCCGCCAGTGCGGCAACCTTAAGATCGATACCCACCGGGATAACTACATCATGCAGCATCTTCTCGAAAAGAACGGTTTCAGACAATGCGGGATCATCTACACAGATGACGGGAGCGAGAGGCTTGCCTACCAGAAGGCAGAGCAGTAAGGAACATTCCGGGCTGGCATGCCGCTGCAGCTTCCCAGCCCCGAGTACAGTGTGAATAATAGGAGACAAAAAAGCAGATCCGCCATGGAATCTGCTTTTTCTATATATTAAGGAATCTTTATTTGTCTTTCTGCATTCCCCAGTAGATCTTCTCCGCCGTCATCGGCAGCTCGCGGATGATCACGCCGACCGCATTCTGGATCGCGTTGGAGATCGCCGGGGAAGGCGTGTTGATGACGATCTCTCCGATGGACTTTGCGCCGAAAGGCCCTGTCGGCTCATAGCTGCTCTCGAACTCAACGCGGATCGTGCCCACGTCAAGACGGCTCGGGATCTTGTACTGCATGAAGGAGTTGCTGTAGTTCTTTCCCTTCTCGTTGTAGACAATATCCTCATAGAGCGCCATTCCGATGCCCTGCGCGATACCGCCCTCTACCTGTACCCTTGCAAGGCTCGGGTTCACGACAGTTCCGCAGTCTACCACAGCCACATAGTCGATCAGCTCCGGCACTCCGGTCTCCTTGTCGATCTCCACCTCAGCCATGCCCACCATGAACGGCGGCGGGGAAGTCGGCGAGGAAAACGCCTCGCTGGCAGAGAGAGGTTCATTGTTAAAGCTCATCACCTTGTTTCCGATGTCTCTTCTTGTGATGGATTCTCCGGTCTTCAGATTCGTCACCTTCTGTCCGTCAAATTCCACATCCTCCACGGAGCAGCCCAGATATTCCGCGCCCCTCTCGCAGAGCTTCTTTCTCAGCGTCTCACATGTCCTGACAACCGCCATTCCGGTCACATAAGTCGTGCTGGACGCATAGGATCCGCAGTCATAAGGTGAGACGTCTGTATCCACACCGTGGACGAGGATATCGCTCATATCACAGTCCAGGCACTCCGCCGCCATCTGGGTGAGGATCGTATCACATCCTGTTCCCATGTCGGTGGCGCCGATCATCAGGCTGTAATACCCGTCGTCATTCACCTTGATCGCCACAGAGCCGGTATCTACATGGGAGATACCTGACCCCTGCATCGCCATAGCCACGCCGACGCCGCGGACCTTGCCGTTGCCCATATCGCGGCAGGGATACTTCTCATCCCAGCCGATCATCTCCTTGGCACGCGCCATACAGCGGTCAAGGGCACAGCTCTTCGTCGTCTCCCCGTAGTAGGCAGGCATTACCATGCCTTCCCGCACCATATTCTTCTCTCTCAGGACTGTCGGGTCCATGCCGAGAGTCTGCGCCAGCTCGTTCACAGCGGACTCCACGGCGAAGATGCCCTGGGTCGCGCCGTATCCACGGTAAGCTCCCGCTGACATCACGTTTGTATATACTACGTCGTACGTAAAGCGGAACGCCTCCGGGCTTCCGTACAGCGGGATGGACTTGTGTCCGGAGAGCCCCACCGTCGTCGGTCCGTGTTCACCGAATGCGCCTGTATTGGAGAGCGTGTGCAGATCGATCGCACGGATCCTGCCCTCCTTGTCCGCGCCGACACGGACATGCATCTCCATCTCATGTCTCGGGGAGGATGCGATCATGGACTCTTCCCTCGTATAGATGATCTTCGCCGGCTTTCCGGTCTTCCATGTCACCAGAGCCGGATACACCTCCGATACCGAGGTCTGCTTCGCGCCGAAGCCGCCGCCGATACGCGGCTTGATCACACGTACCTTGTGCTTCGGGATATCCAGGGCGTTGCCCAGGATACGGCGCACATGGAACGGCACCTGTGTGGAAGAGACTACGTTCAGCCGTCCATACGCATCCATATAAGTATAAGTGCGGAATGTCTCCATCATCGTCTGCTGGTTCGCCTTCGTGTGGTATACGCGGTCGATCACATAGTCGCAGGAGTCAAGGACTGCGTCAACATCGCCTTCACCGCAGACATCGTGTGCACAGAGATTTCTCTTGTTGTCTGCGCCCACATTGCAGAGGCTCCTCCAGTTCTCCTCCGGATGCACAAGGATCGGATTGTCCTTTGCCTTCCGGAAATCAAGCACCGGCTCGAGCACCTCGTATTTGATCTTGACCAGCTTCATGGCCTTCTTCACAGCTTCCTCAGAGGTCCCTGCAACGATCGCCGCGGCGTCGCCCACGAAACGCATTCGCTGATCGAGGATCAGACGGTCATATGGGCTCGGCTCCGGATACGTCTGTCCTGCAAGGGTAAAACGCTTGTCCGGGCAGTCCTTATAGGTCAGGACACACTCGATCCCGGGCACCGCTTCTGCGCGGGAGGTATCGATCTCCTTGATCAGCGCATGGGCGTGAGGACTCCTGACGATCTTCACGATCAGGCAGTCCGCCGGGGCAAGATCGTTCGTATAGACCGCCTTGCCTGTGACCAGCGCCTCCGAATCTACTTTTGCCACCGGATGGTTTACTACTCTGAGCTCTTCTGTCCGTTCCATATTCATCCCCGCGCCTCCTTTCTGTATGCCAGATACTTCTGTATCGCACGGAGCTGCCCCATGTAGCCTGTGCACCTGCACAGATTGCCCGCAAGGTACTCCTTGATCTCTTCGATATCAGGATCTTCCAGCTCCCGCACCATGGCAAGGACATTCATGATAAAACCTGGGGAGCAGAAGCCGCACTGCTCAGCGCCCTCGTCCGCAAGAAATCTTCCGAACTCTGCCGCCTCCTTCTCCACGCCCTCAAGCGTCGTGATCTCATGTCCTCCCACGCTCACCGCAAGGATGGAACATGACAGGCGGGACTTTCCGTCGATCCATACCGTGCACAGACCGCAGTTGGTCGTCTCGCAGCCGCACTTCACACTCTTGCAGCCCAGATCCCTCAGCACGTTCAGCAGGACTGCATCCGGCCCCACATCCACCTTCACCTGCTTTTTATTTAAAATAAACTGTACTTCCATCTTATCTCTCCTCCGCTAAGATCGAGGTGATCTCCCGCCTGACCAGAACCTCCGCAAGATGCTGTCTGTACTCGGCGCTGCCTCTCATGTTCGTGCCGTAAGTGAACGAAGCCGCCACTTCCTCCGCATATTTCTGGATCAATTCCTCCGACGCGTCTCTCGGTATCTCCCACTTTTTCTCCAGGAGCGCTGCCTTCATCGGTCTCGCTCCGATGGAAAAATACCAGGTCTCCTGTCCGTGCACAATACCGGTCACCGTGGCACAGGCAAGGACCGGAAAATCAGTCTGCGTCTGGCGTATGGACTCATAGCGGAACTGCCTTTTCCCCTTTCTGACGATCACAGAAAGAAGAAGATCCTTGTCCTGCTTCCGATTTACAAAGTCGGACAGCCTGACTGTCCCTCCGTTATAGAGCTCTACGAATGTGTCCATGGCAAGAAACGCCGTGAGCACATCCGAGAAACCGAACCTCCCGTAAATACTTCCTCCCACGGTAGCCTGATTCCGGAACTGAACCCCCACGATATGGCGCACCGACTCTGCAACTCCGTCCCCGAACAGCCTCTTCAGCGCCTCGCACTGCTCGATCTGCCGCAGCGTACACATGGCACCGATCCGGATCACATTGTCTGTCTCCTCGATCCTGTCAAGCCCCAGATCCGACAGGTCGATCAGAGTCTTGATCCTGGCGTTTCCCAGGCGCATCCACATCATGCCGCCCATGACCCGGCTGCTGCGGGCCTGATTCAGTTCGTACGCCTCCTCCAGCGTCTTCGCCTTCACATAATTGCTGATTGTAAACACAACGCTCTCCTTTCTCTGGATAAGATAAAACTCATTTTCTGTAAAAATGCCGCGTTTCATACGGCAATGCAGATCTGGATACTGCGTAACCAAAACTGCGTAAAAAAAGTGCAAATGCGATTCTGCCATTTACACTTTCAAGCACATTTAGCTTACCATAGAATATAGGAAATGTCAAAGGGTGGAACATTATTGAAAAGCGGTTGACATCCCTCTGGCGCGGTGATATCATTTCAGTAAATACAGAAACGAGGATAGAGGTTGCATTTTTCATGAGTAGGGTGACGGATGTGTCAGGAACAGAGGAAATCATCAGAAAGGGAAAGATGCCGAAAGGACAAAACGCCTGACGTTTTATCCTTGGGCATGGCGTGAATAACGACATGACTGTCATCGCAGGATGGAGAGCTATCTGATCTATACGGACAAGTATATTTTGGAACGGCGCATCTTGCCGTTTCTTTTACTGTTCACTCACAGTCTCTCTGTGCGGCGCATATAGTTAGCTATAACCGCTTATTCTGCGGCTGCACGGATAACAGGCCAAATTCAAGGAGGAATATAGAATGGCAATTTTTAAAGGAGCAGGTGTAGCCATCGTCACACCGATGAAAGAGAATCTTGAGATCAACTATGATAAACTGGATGAGATGCTGGAGGATCAGATAGCAGGCGGCACCGATGCGATCATCATCTGCGGCACCACCGGCGAGTCTGCAACTATGACAGAGGCAGAGCATATGGAGGCGATCCGCTTCACTGTCGAGCGCGTGAAACACCGTGTACCGGTCATCGCCGGAACAGGCTCCAATTCGACCGCGACAGCGATCGAGCTCTCCAAGGAGGCAGAAAAGGACGGGGCAGACGGACTGCTCCTTGTGACGCCGTACTACAACAAGGCGACGCAGAACGGCCTGATCTCACATTTCAGCGCAGTCTGTAATGAAGTGAAGATCCCCGCCATCCTCTACAATGTGCCGAGCCGCACCGGATGCAACATCCAGCCGGCGACACTGGCGCAGCTTGTGAAAAATGTGGAGAACATCGTGGGCGTAAAGGAAGCTTCCGGCAACATCGGACAGGTCGCAGAGATCATGCATCTGTGCGACGGGAACATCGACCTCTACTCAGGAAATGACGACCAGGTCGTCCCGCTCCTGTCCCTCGGCGGGATCGGAGTGATCTCCGTTCTCTCCAACGTAGCGCCGGCATATGTGCACGACATGGTTTACAAGTATCTGAACGGCGATACAAAAGAAAGCTGCAGCATGCAGCTGAAGGCGCTCCCGCTGTGCAGCGCTCTCTTCTGCGAGGTCAACCCGATCCCGGTGAAGGCAGCCCTGAACCTGATGGGCAGGGAAGTCGGACCGCTCCGCGGACCGCTGACAGAGATCGAGCCTGCACACAGAGAGCTTCTGGAAAAAGCAATGAAGGATTTCGGCATCCTGTAATAAAATTCAGACAGACTGCCGTCAGAGACGGCTCCTCTGATGACAGAAACGCCGCCCGGATGGAACATCATTCCCATCCGGGCGGCGTTTTGATCCTGCGGGGATATCCCCCCGCCGCTTTCCTATCTCTTCTTTCCATAAAATACAAGTCCCACGACTCCAGGACCTGCATGAGTGCCGATGCTGGGGCTCACGTCATTGATCACCACGTTGGTGAAGCCATTCTCTTTTACCTGCTCCGCCACGCTCTGCGCGTCCTCGATGCAGTCTCCGTGAAGCACGCAGACCATGCGCTCCTTTCCGTAGTCGTCCAGGTCAAGCGCCGACTCCATTCTGGTGACCAGCGTCTTCAGTGATTTCTTCCTTCCTCTGACAGTTCCCGAGGATTCCAGCTTTCCCTCCGCCGTCACCGTCAGGATCGGCTTGATATTCACAAGGCTTCCCACGACAGCGGTCGTCTTGGACACGCGGCCGCCCCGCTGCAGATGGTTGAGGTCATTCACCGTAAAGAGGACGTTCACATGCTCCCGCTCCTCCATGAGGATATCATATACCTCGTCCATGCTCTTTCCCGCCTTCATAAGCTCCACAGCGCGGTACACGGACGCGCCTTCCCCGAGAGATGCGTTCAGAGAATCAAAGACCCTGATCTTCCGCTCCGGATACTCCTCCAGGAGCTCGTTCGCCGTCATCACCACATTATTGCAGCTTCCGCTCAGCGCACTGGAGAATGCAATATGAAGGATATCCTTCCCTTCCTTTAAAATCTTCTCAAATCTCTCCCGGATCACCGCAGGATTGTTCGCCATGGACTTAGGCAGCTCGCCTTTCCTCATCGTCTCATAGAACTCGTGCGGTTCCATGTTCAGCTCATCTCCGTAGACGGTATCGCCGAACGCGTAATACTGCGGGATGACCGTGAGCTGATTCTCCCGGATGAACTCCGGGCGCACGTCAGAATTTGAATCCGTTGTTATTACATAATCAGACATCGCAATTTCCTCCTTGCCGTCCATTATATCAGCAGTCGCTCTCCGATACAAGCCGCAGCCGGCACATACAGCCGCACCGCTTACCTTGTGCTTACCTTTCGCTTACCGTTTCGCCGATGCGGCGGCCGTTCCGCTCTCCGGTTCCCTGCGCAGAAGAAGGATCACCCTTGTCCCTTTTCCTTCCTCGCTGAAAATATTGATCCCGTAGTCCATTCCATAGATTGTCTTGATCCGCTCGTCCACGTTTCCGATCCCTATGCCTGTAAAATGTTCGCTCTTCGGTCGTTCCCCGCGCACAAGCGCCCGAAGCTGCTCAGAGCCGATTCCCGCGCCGTCGTCGACAATGTCAAACCGGAGATTGTCTCCCTCCTCTTTCACAAACACCTGTATCCTGCCGCGCTGTCCCTGCGGGAACGCATGGAAGAAGGCATTTTCAACAAAGGGCTGCAGAATCAGCTTCGGGACCTTATACTGCATGCACTGCGGCTGGGTGTAATACTCTACGCTGACGGCGTCCCCGTATCTTGTCTGATTGATAAACGCATAATTCTTCAGGTTCTCGATCTCCTGCTCCACCGTGACAAATTCGTCTGTATTACTGATCGTATTGCGCAGAAGCGAGATAAAGGCATCGATCATGGCGGTGGACTTATCGGTCTCTCCCTGCCAGATCAGCCACTTGATGCTCGCCAGCGTATTATATATGTAATGCGGGTTGATCTGCATCTGCAAGGCATGGATCTCTGCTTTGCGCTTCTCCTGTTCTGTGCGGATCAGCCTGTCAATATATGTCCCGATCTCATCCACCATCTGATTATACGTCTCCGAGAGTTCCCTCGCCTCATCCGTCCCCTCCACCGGCACATGCTCTTTAAACTCCTGTTCCCGGGAGTTTTTCATCGTCATGGCGAGCTTTGCAAGCGGATTCGTCTGTTCCCGGATGAAGAAAAATACTGCCAGCATAATAAGCAGAAGAATCACGGCTGTCAGCACGATCACATCTGTAAAACGGTACTCCGACCAGAACGCCGCGTCAAAATCGATCGTCCCAACCAGCTTATGGTCCGTTCCCTGGAGGCGCTGCATCAGATATGTTTTCTGTTCGCCGTTCTCCGCCATCTCTGTCTGAAAAACCTCTTCCTCCGTCATCTTTTCGACTGCCCGGTCCAGATTTTTCTTTTCTGCGCTCCCGCTCTTGAAATAAGCCGGATTGTCGGAGGAGATCACTTCATTCTCCCGGTTCAGGACAATAATGTCGCTCGTACTGACTGTAAAGTGACTGTACATCCTCCGCAGGTCTGATTCCTTGATTGTCAGCATGACCAGCATATCCGCCGGCTTTCCCTCTTCCGACGCCCACGCTTTTGCCAGGATCACGACCGGCTCTGATCTTGTCACAGCCGTAAACCCGTGGTCTTCATACCTGCAGATGAATGCGCCCGGGGATTCAAACGCCTCCGCCGCCGCGCCGCTTGCGAGGATCTCGTCCTTACCTGCAGAGAATACGTCCGATTTACTGTAAATATAGCTGTTTCGGTTTTTACAGATCACAAAAAGGCTGACCTGATAGTATTCATCCAGCATATGCCGATCCACCTGCTGCTCCATGCTGTACGCCTGCCGCATCGCCTCTACTCCGGAGAGTTCTTCGTTTTTCAGGTATTCTTCGACTGTCTCATTCTCACAGAGATCCGACATAAAAAGCGACATGTCCTTAAAGAATCCGTAGAACTCTTCGTCGATCTGATTAAAAATCTTTTCCTGGGATTCCGAAAATGTCTTCACGAAAACCGTCCTGGAAACCATAATATTTACCATGCCCTCCGCAGCAGTGAGCAGAAGAATGCCGATGACAACCGTGCAGGCAATCTTAAAAAACAGGCTGTTAAAATGCACTCTCTTTTTCATCCTTATTTTCCTTTCCTGCTTCTGCGGTACTCACTGGGCGTCTGGGCTGTCATTCTCTTAAATACGCGGCAGAAATAACTGTGCTCGGTATATCCCACCGCCGCTCCGATCTTGGAGATGGACATTTCCTTTTCCTCAAGCAGTTCTTTGGCGTGACGGATGCGGATCTTGTTCACAAATTCACTGAAGCCTTCCCTTGCCGTCTGGCTGAAATAGGTCGACAGATAACTGTAGCTCAGCCCGAATTTCTCTGCGATATCCGAAAACTCCAGCGGCTCCTGATAATGCTCCTCCACATAATTCTTAATCTCGCGGATGCGGTCATCCTCAGCTCCCTGACGGTCATGAAGGATGTCCCTGAGCCCGGAGAAAATCCCGTCCATAACGTTCCGGTAGTCCTCCGCCCACGGCGCGTCCGCGATCTCACGGAAATACCGTTCTCTCAGCCCATCATTCTGCCCAGACAGCCGCTCTGTCTCCATCAGATAATTGTAAAGAAGATTGCGGGTCAGATTTTTCAGCCGGTCCACCTCCATCTGCCGGCTGCACAGATATTTCGTATAGTCCTCGAAGAGCTCCAGCGCCTTCTCATACTCCTTTGCCGCGAGATACGCCGTGTATGTCTCATACTCAAACCTGATGATTTCCTGCTTTCCCTCATATTTTTCAACAATATAAAGATATTTTCTCTGATAATAAAAACCTTTCTCCACATTGGGAAGGATTTCCTCCTGGCAGAATCTGCGGATCTTCTGAATGCTGCTGAAGCTCCTGCTCAGTACGAAAAAAGCCTTCGGATAAAACTTTCTCACCTGCCCCGCGATCTCGTCCGTATCCTTTACCAGAGCCATATCGTCCTTCACACGGTAGTTCACGATCACGCAGAGGATCTCTTCCTCCAGCAGCACGTCTGCCGTACTGTACATGCCGCGCTCTGCGAAAAAGTCCATGACCCTCCTTCTGACAGAATAATATTCATCCTTATGTCCGCCGCAGCATTCCCGCAGATTGACTGCCAGGAGCCGGTACAGCGTATTGGGGAAAACACTGGCGAACGCCGCCTCGTCCAGGCGGTCCGCGAAGCCTGACAGGAAGCGTTCCAGCGAAGCGGCGCAGGATCCGCCCGCCTTGCGCTTCAGCCGGAACCCGGGGATCCGCCCCGCCGCCTTCTTCAGTGTCTCCAGAAGGCTCTCCGGATTGAGCATGGGCTTTAAGATATAATCTGACGCTCCGTTTAACAGCGTAGTCTTCACATACTCGAATTTGTCATAGCTGCTCAGGATGATGAGCTGGATCTCAGGATGCTTCTTCCCGAGGATCGCGGAAAACTCAATGCCATCCATCACAGGCATCACGATATCTGCAAGGACAATATGGGGCTTAAGCTCTTCCACGAGAACAAGGCCCTCCTCCCCGGTCGAGCCTTCCCCCACGATCTGGAAGCCTTCCTTCTCCCAGTCCATCATATGCTTCATGCCCTGCCGCATGATAAATTCATCGTCAAGGATCAAGATCCTGCAGTATTCCTCAGCCATTCCTCTCTTCCTTTCCGCAGTCCTCTATGTTATCCATTTTACGCCGCCGTTTTCATAGCCACCATGGGATTTCCGGTAAAAAATATGTCAAATATGGTTATATTGAACTGTAATCCAATATGGGCAGACATCCCCTCCGCCTGCCCATTTCCCCGGCTGCAGACCGCGCTGTATCAGATTTTCCCGATCGTAAACACTGTCCTCCACGTCCTGTCTGCCGGCATCAGATACTGCGGGTGAACCGGCGCGCCCCAGCTGTCGTCTCCTCCGACTCCCATCTGGCCTGCCAGGACACGGAGCCATGTATAGTGGGCAGGCGGAAGCTCTTCTCTGTGGGACGCCGCCTCCAGCTCATAAGCGCTGTACGGGATCACGCTGCCTTCAAACGACGTCTCTGCAGTAAAGCGGAGCCCGCTCCCCGACCCGTCTGAAATCTCCAGCCATCTTACCCCGGTGCGTCCTCCGCACTCCTGGGGCACCAGATACGGCGTCAGGCTGTCCTGTGCTGTTCCGCTGAAGATGCCGAGGCGCGCGCCTTCCGCCCTGTCTCTGTAGTTTTCCTCGGGTCCCATTCCGTAATAGCGGAAACGGCTGTACTTCTGCCGCATCCGGAACTCCATTCCGAAAGCGGGTAATTCCGGAAGCCCCTCCTGTCCGCCATAGCATATCTCTGTCCGTACGCTGCCGTCTCCGTTCACCGTATAGGCGGCTGTAACCTCTGCCGTCACAGGCGCGGGCAGCGCATAGGTGTAAGTTACAGTTACAGACTCCTTTTCTTCCCGGAGTTCACAGGACTTCGTGCAGGCGAACATTCCCGCCGTCATCCAGAGCCCTCTCTCAAAACCATATCCCGCGCCCCGGTCGTTGTCCGTGGACGCCCGCCAGAAGGTAAGCTTCGGAGCCCGGGTGATATACTCCTCACCGTCGTACACAAGGGATGCGATCCCGCCTTCCGGCCTGGAGAAAATCACGGAAAAGCCTTCGCCTCGTACGCCGATGTTCACATCGCCATGGATCACCTCAAACGGCTTTTCCGCCTGAGCGTCCCCGGGGCCGTCCGACGCCTCATTTTCATCCGCCCTCACGAAAGCCGTCTGCCCGAACGCCGTCTCATATCCCGCTTCCGCCCATAAGGTGCGGCTGTCCGTCCTCGCCGATACCTCCAGGACATATTCGCCCGGTGCGTCCGGCTGGGGCCATGCAAGGGGCAGATACTTCTCTCCCAGCGGAGGGACCGAAGCCTTTTTCGCTTTTTCGAAGATGCATTCGCCGTCTCTGAGCACACGGTACACAAAGGTAATATCCTCTGTCCCGGCGAACAGGTTCCGGTTCTCGATCTTTACCCCGTTTCTGTCCGGCGTAAGCCGCAGCGGCGCGTAGAGCGCCTTCACTTCCTGCGCTTTCGGCGTCTCCCTCCGGTCTGCGAAGACGATCCCGTTGCCGCAGAACTCATAATCAGTGGGACGGTCTCCGTAGTCGCCTCCATAGGAGAATACCTCTTCGCCCTGATCGTTGACGCGCAGCATGGACTGGTCGATATAATCCCATATGAATCCGCCCTGATACTTCTCGTACTTGTCTTCCAAATCAGTGTACAGTTTCATTCCGCCGCAGGAATTTCCCATAGCATGCATGTATTCGCAGCTGATGTACGGCTTCTGCGGATTGTCTTTTAAGTATTCTTCGATCTCCGCCGGCTTGGCGTACATCCTGCTCTCCATATCGCTGATCCTGTCATACGCGCGGTTCCAGAACACGCCTTCGTAATGGACCAGCCTGCTGTCGTCATGCTCGTGGAAGAATTGCGACATTTTCAAGATATTTTCTCCTGCATAGGACTCATTTCCGCAGGACCAGATCAGGATCGACGGATGGTTCTTATCCCGCTCAAACATGGATCTGGCGCGGTCCACGACGCAGGCTTCCCACTCCGGAAGAGAGCCGGGCACATTCCAGGACGGCTCGCAGCTTCCGAGCTTCTGCCACGATCCGTGGCTCTCCAGGTTTGTCTCATCGATCAGGTAGATACCGTACTCATCGCACAGGCGGTACCACAGGTTCTGGTTCGGGTAATGGGATGTCCGAACCGCATTGATATTGCAGCGCTTCAGGAACCTGATATCCCACAGCATATCCTCCTCTGTCACTGCCCGTCCCCGCCTTATATTGAACTCATGCCGGTTCACGCCGCGGAAAATGATACGCTTTCCGTTCAGGCACATGATCCCGTCCTTCATCTCGAACCGACGGAATCCCACTTTCTCGCTGACGACCTCTGTCAGCCCGCCGTCCCGGTCCCTGAGATACAGCTTCAGCCGGTACAGGTGCGGCTCCTCAGCGCTCCACGCGCGCACATCCTTGATCCGGCCTTCCCATACAAGCGCTTCACCGCTGTCTTTTGTCTCTGATACAAGACGGACGCCTTCTTCGTCCTCCAGCACCAGCTCCGCCGTACATGGTTCTCCCTGAAGTTCTGCCTCAAGGCGGAACACGCCGTCCGTATAGGTATCGTCCAGGCTTCCCTTCCAGAAGTAATCCCTCACATGGCTTCTCGGAACCGCATAGAGATATACCTCCCGGAAGATTCCCGAGAACCTCCAGAAATCCTGGTCCTCCAGCCAGCTCGCGCTGCTTCTCTTATAGACCTCGACCGCCAGCTTGTTCTCCCCCTCCCGGAGCGCGCCGGTAATCTCGAACTCGGCAGGCGTAAAGCTGTCCTCGCTGTATCCGATAAAGACGCCGTTGAGCCACACATAGAACGCCGTCTCCACTCCCTGGAAGGACAGGTAGGTGCGCTTCCCCCTCAGCATCTCATTGACGATAAATTCCTTCACATAGCATCCGACCGGGTTGTCCGTATGGGAAATGTGGGGCGGGCGAAGCTCTTCCCGTCCGTCCCAGGGATACTGTGTATTCACATACTGACACCGGTCATAGCCCTGGGTCTGGATATGTCCGGGCACCTCGATCGTACCGAACTCTGAGCAGTCATAATCCATCCGGTAGAACTCCGCCGGACGCTCATTCGGGCACGAGGCGAAGGCGAACTTCCACGTCCCGTTCAGGCTCTGCTTCAGCGGCATTTCCCCGCCTGCATAAATATCTTCCTCTGCCTCATAGAACAGATGGGAAGAGTGCGCCTCTTCCCTGTTCACAGCATATACTTCGGGATTTTCCAGCCAGTCAAGGCTCCTCTGCAATGCTTTCATCTGTTATAACCTCCAAAAAATTCTTTTCTTATCCTTTCACGGATCCTGTCATGCCTGCCACGAACTGCTTCTGCATCAGGAAGAAGATCAGGGCCGTCGGTATGGTGGCGAGCACAACAGCTGTCATCATCATACCATAATCCGGTGTGTAAGAGGATCCCATTGCCGCCATGACAAGCGGAAGTGTCCGCTTCTCCGGAGACTGCAGCGCGATCAACGGCCACAGGTAATTGTTCCAGCTCGTCATAAATGTGGTAACGATCGCCGCCGCATAGCAGGATTTGTTCGTCGGCATGAAGACCTTGAAGAAGATCCCCGCCTCGCTCAGCCCGTCGATCCTTGCCGCTTCGATCAGTTCTTTCGGGAAGCTCTGTGTGTTCTGCCGGAAGAAAAAGATCAGGAAGGCGGTCGCGATCGCGATGATAATGACAGACATCGGAGTATTCAGCCCGATCACCTTGAGCGGCCCCATACTGTTAAACTTGCTGAACAGACGGAACAGCGGTACCATCAGCGCCGCGAACGGAACCATCATGGACAGCAGCACAACGCTGAAAACCCTCTCCCTGGACTTTGATTTATATACGACAAATGCATAACCTGCCGCCGATGAGACAACCATTGCCAGAGCCGTCGTCACCACTGCGATCAGCAGTGAATTTTTGTACGCCGTCAGATACTGCAGGTCTGACGCAAGCAGTGTCTTTAAGTTCTCCAGGAAATAAGAACCCGGAAGAAGCGTTCCTCTCGTGACATCCACCGATTTATTCGTACATGCGATGATCATCCAGAAAATCGGGAAGATCGAGATAAAGGACGCAATGATAAGAAATACATACTGTACAACATTCAATACCTTCTTAGTCATTCTTGTCACCTACTTTCATCTGAATAAAGGACAGGATCACGATCATGACGACGATCACATAGGATACCGCCGCCGCGTAACCGAAGTCAGGCGAATACTTGAACAGGATATTGTAAATATACTGCGAGATCGTGATCGTCGCGTTCGCCGGGCCTCCCTGGGTGATATTCATCGTCTCGTCGAAGAGCTGCAGGGTTCCGATCGTCGAGTTGATCGTCGTAAAGAGGATGATCGGCTTCAGCATCGGAAGCGTAATGCTCTTGAACTTCTGGAACGGGCCCGCCCCGTCGATATCGGCCGCTTCATAGATCGAATCATCGATCCCCTGCAGGCCCGACAGATAGAATACCATGTTGTATCCGGTCCATCTCCATGTGATTGCCAGGATGATCAGGATCTTCGCCCACACCGGGTCTGTGATCCAGGAGATCGGCTCCGCGATCAGGTTCAGCTTCATAAGGATCGCGTTGACAAAGCCGTCCGTCGCGAAAAGGCTCTTGAACACGATCGAGTATGCGACAAGCGAGGTCACACACGGAAGGAAGATCGCCGTCCTGAAAAATCCTTTGAATTTCAGCTTCTTATTATTCAAAATAGAAGAAATGACAAGCGCCAGGATGATCATGATCGGCACCTGTATGATCAGATAAAGCACCGTGTTGAAAAGCGCTTTCCTGAACGTTGTATCTGTCAGGAGTCTCTGATAATTGGAGATTCCTGTAAATGTAAGATTGTTGCCGGCGCCGGTCTGGAACGAGGTGATCAGCGCCTGCACCATCGGATAAAACACGAATGCTACAATGAGAATGACGCTCGGGATCACGAACAGCCAGCCGGTCCGGTTCAGCTTCGGGCTCATTTCTCTCTTGCTTGTCAAATTAGCCATAATGCTGCCTCCTTTTTCACAAAACAACAGCCATTCACCTTTTCTCTGTGAAAGGCAAATGGCTGTGTGATCTGCCCGATTAGTTTGCTACTGCGGACTCGATCTGAGTCTGATACTGATCTAATGTCTCCTGTACGTCAGCTCCGCCTAAGATTGCCTGAAGAGCCTCTGTCATCATGTCTTCGATCTCATATGTATTCTCACCGTAGTTTACGGTCGGAACTTCATTTGTCCACTCTGCGAAATCTTTGAAGATCTCCTGTCCGCCGTAGAACTCAACGCCCTTGCTGTAGTTCTCAGCCTCGCTTGCAGATTTCAGAGTGCTGACAAGGTTGATGTCTGTTGCAAGCTGGTTCATCAGGTCTACGTTGGATGCGAACGTCTCTTTCAGGAAGTCTTTTGCAAGATCCTCATGTCCTACGTTCTTCAGGACATACCATCCGCCTCCGCCGATGGAGGAAGCGTTCACGGAGTCAGCGTTCTGAGCCATCTTCGGGAACGGAGCTACCGCCCATTTTCCGCTCTGGTCTTCCGCACCTAAGATAGACGGTGAGATCCAGCATCCTGTCGGAACTGTCGCTACATCTCCGTTGTTGAATGCTCCTACGAACTGATCCCAGTCAGAAACTGTTGTGGAGATTCCGGAATCAACGATTGCTTTGTATGTATCGATCGCGTCTTTTAATCCCTGGTTATCCGCGATATCTACATTACCCTCAGCGTCTGTGTACCATACGCCTGCGCTCTGCATCATCATACGGATCTGTCCAATATCGCTCGGGTCAAGTGTGAGCATGGACTTTCCTGTCTTCTCCTTCACTGCCTTACCGATCTCGATGTACTTATCCCATGTCAGATCCTGCATATCCTCTGCCGTATATCCGGCCTGCTCAATGTAGTCCGTACGGTAGAAGACTGCAGCGACGCCGCTGTCAAAAGGAATACCGTACATCTTGCCGTCTACCTGGTTGACTCCTGTCTTGTACTCTGCGAAGTCATCCGGGCTTGCAATATCTGAAAGGTCTGAGAACTCGTCCGCATATGCGTTCAAGTATCCCTGGATCCTGTAGTCCTCGATCAGGACAATGTCCGGAAGTCCGTCGTAGGATCCTGAGGAAAGGCTGGTATTCAGCTTTGCGACGATGTCGTCCTGCGCCATCGTTACGACTTCTACCTCGACATCCTCATTGACGCCCTTGTAAATCTCAGCCGCCTCATTTGCAGCCTTGATGTTGAACGCTTCATCCCACGCCCAGATCGTCAGCTTATTGTCGTCCGCCTGCGCGTCTGCGCCGGAACCGCCTTCTCCGGAATTTCCGCATGCCGCAAGTCCGAAAGCCATTGCTCCCGCAAGCAGAAGTGCAAGTACTCTTTTCTTCTTCATTTTCTTTGTCCTCCTTCTGGATTTATTTCATTTGACAGTTATACTTTATCACTTTCGTGTTTTAAACCTATAGGATTATTCTTTTCAAAATTTACACATATTTAAGATTTTCTGATTTTTCTCCGAAAAAAATTTGGACAAATTAATGAATTTGGATTTTTTCTTTGTCACGCCTGCTTTTCTTTTGCCGTTCTCCTTAGTTTACCACTCCTCTTCCCCGCTCGCATTATCATTTTTTGCTGTCTGGTTTCAAAAAATTGCTGTTTTATCCAAAAGCTCCGTCAATCGTTCCGGATTGAGCATCGGCTTAAGGAAATAATCCGACGCGCCGCCTTCCATCGCTTCCTGCACATACTCTTTATTGTCGTAGCCGCTCAGCGCCACTGTGCGGATCTCCGGATATTCCCTTTTGACTGTGCGGATCAGCTCCAGCCCGTCCATGACAGGCATGACAATATCGCACAAAATGATCTGCGGTTTCAGCTCCGGGATCATCTCAAGCGCTTCTTTCCCATTGGCCGCTTCCCCCACAACTTCATATTTTTCTGTATTCTTCTTTATCATAAATTTAATGCCCTGTCGCATAAGATATTCATCGTCCACGATCAGGACACGGCAGACATTTTCCATATCTTTCCACCTCCTTCTTTCACCACCATACTCTGCCGTGCGCATGATGTCAATATGAAGCGTTCTGCCGCCTGTACTTAATGCTTTCGGCATGTTACAGTTCACACCGTACTCAGGAACAGGGGGATGCATCGTCATGCTTGCATGTAAAAGGCATTCTCCCTGTTCCTGAGTGCGAGTGGAACTCGTAACCGCCGCCCTCATAAGCAGTCTTAGCACGTAGTGCGGGACTGGAGCGCGCCAGCGCGACGAGTGCGCATGCGGGCGGCGGTTAGGGGTGAACTGTAACTCCGGCATGGCTTACCCCAATCAAACAGAGCAGACAGCGCACAATATCTATATCAATATCACTGGGAACACCGACAGACCGCTAATCCGGTCATCAAAGGGCGCGTCTCCACTCCCGGAAACGCGCCCCTCTCTTCTTTTCTATTCCTCTCTGCTTGTTTTTCAGAAGCCCGTGCTTCCTTCCGCTGCGTACAAGAGAATCTCCGCCGCGTCGCTGGAATCCGCCGCGCCGTCTCCGTTCACATCCGCCGCCAGGCTCTGCATCTCATCCAGCGTCTGCGCCTCAGCCGCCGCCCTCAGCACCTCCGCCGAGTCTGCGCTGTCCACGGCTCCATTGCCGTCCACATCTCCTAGAAGCCTTGCTTTGAGGATCTCGTCCACCAGGCTCTTGACTGCCTCTCCGACAGCCGCCGCGTCCGCGTCTTCCTTATCATAGACTGCCTGTGCTGCGTCTGCCGCTGCCTGCAGACCTGCCACAGACTCTTCTACGTACTTCGAGGTATCTGCCAGGATCTCAGCCGCCTTGTCCAGGGCTGTCTTAAGCTCGGACTTGTCCGCCTTCCTTACCAGAGAGGACATTGCCTCCGCCAGACTGCTGTACGCTGCGTTGATCTGCTCCTCGGAAGCGTCCCTGTCGTCCGCCACAAGCTGCGCCGCCTCGAGGGCTGCCTGCAGGTTCTCCACGCTTTCTGCTGTATACTGGTCTGCGCTCGCCAGCAGTTCTTCCGCCTTCCGGATCAGGATGTCAAGCCTTGTGTCCTTGTCGATTACAACCAGGCTGGTGACTGCGTCCATCAGGCTTCTCGCCGCCGCGTTCACCGTCTCCTGATCTGCGCTCTCTAATGCATAGATGTTCTCCGCCTCCGCAAGGACGGTGCGCAGGTTCTCCACGCTCTCCGGCGTGTAGTCTGCCAGCGCTTCTTCCTCTGCCAGGATGGCTCTCGCTCCCTCGATCGCCGTCTGGAGAGCGACTCTCTGGACTGCGTTCTCCAGCAGGTTCACCGCTGTGATCAGCTCCAGGAAGGCGTTGTCCACATCCTCCTGGGAGGCTTCTCCATTCTCTGCCAGGGCGCGTGCTGCGTCAAGGGCTGTCTGGACTGCCGCCCAGGTTTCGTCTGTGTAGCAGCCGGTCTCGGACTGCTCCGCCTCCAGCTTCTCCGCCATGGAGATGACCAGATTCAGGGCGGTCTTGTCCGCTTCATCAGATGGCTCCTCCGGTTCCTCTGAGGCTTCGGTGAGCAGATAAGTCTCGCCGGTCTCGGTCTCGAACTCGAACCGTCCGTTCTTTCCTTCCACTGCAGACACTGCCACCGGTCTTCCCTCTGAATCCGTCACCTGCGCGTATTCCCAGCCTTCCGCCTGGAAGGTACAGGTTCCGCCGTTATTGGAGAGGATCTCCGCCTCTGTGAGACTGCCCTGCTCCCAGCTCTCGCTGATCTCGAAGTTTCCTCTTGCCACAAGTCCGCTCACGGAACCGCTGCTCCAGCTCTCAGACGGCAGAGCCGGAAGCAGATTGATGTATCCCGCATTGGACTGCAGAAGCATCTCTGCGACTCCGCTTGTGTATCCGAAGTTTCCGTCGATCTGGAACGGCGCATGGGCATCCCACAGATTGTCGTACACACTGTTTCTTAAAAAGGAATCAATGATCTGATATGCATGTTCCCCGTCGCCGGTCCTTGCCCAGGCGTTCAGCCTCTGCGCCATTCCCCAGCCGGTCGCCTGGTCTCCCCGGTCGTTCAGGGACACCTTCGCAGCCTCGATATACTCCTCATTCTCCACCGTGATCAGATCTCCCGGATAGAGGCCGAGCAGATGGGAGATATGGCGGTGGTTCTGCTGGTATCCGCTGATCCAGCCCCACTGGTTCTGTCCGATCCAGGTCTCGTCGTACCACTCCTTGATCTGGCCGTTATTCCCGATCTCGATCGGTTTCAGCCCGTCCCGGAATTTCTCCCAGGTGCTGATCTTTTCCTCTTCCACAGAGCCCGGCTGATCTTCGTTCAGCGCCTCAGCCGCCTCGATACAGTCGTTGAACAGCTGCCAGACAAGCGTATTCTCATATGTATTTCCCGCAGTGTAGGGACCGTGTTCCGGAGAGTATGCCGGCACGGTCACATAGCGCACGGTCCCGTCCGCGTCTGTGGTCTCTTTCAGGATCGACTCATAGAACAGTGCCTCTTCTTCCATCATCGGGAAGATCTCATCCCGGAGTTTGTCAATGTCGCCCGAATATTCGTACGCCTCATACACGTTCTGAAGCATCCACGGCACTGCCGCCGGAGACCAGCCCCAGGAGAATTCCCATCCCGGGCAGGTCCATCCGAAGGGCGTATTCTGCGTATTCGCCGTAAATCCGTTGTGCTGTCCGTCGGAGTTATCAATACCGAAGTAGATTTCCGCCGTCTTTCTTCCCGGCTCGCGGAGCCCTTCCACATAGTCGATCATCGGCTCGGCACACTCCGCCATGTTCGTCACATAGGTCGGCCAGTAATTCATCTGGAGGTTTACATTCATATGGTAGTCAGATCCCCATGGCACAGGATCGTTCGCCGCTCCCGAGCTGTCCAGCCATACTCCCTGCAGGTTCGCCGGAAGCTTGTCCCCCTCTCTGGTGGACGCGATCTGGAGATATCTTCCATACTGGAACATCATCGTCTCAAGATACGCGCGCACGCCCTGGTCCGCGCTTCCGTTCTTGTAGGACGCCATGATCTCATCAATGGTCAGATCTGTCTCTGTCTGTCCCAAATCAATCTTTACCCTGTCGTAGATCTCTTTATAATCCGCCTGTGCATCCGTCTTGACGCTGTCATAGCCTTTCTCTGCCGCCGCGTCTGTCTTCTCCCGCACTCTCGCGCCAAGCTCTTCCGCGGTCTCCCCTGTGCGGTACACCGGATAGTTCGTATCATAATCAGTTCCCGCTGAAATATAGATCCAGGCTTCCTCTGCTCCGCTGAGCACCAGCGTCTCACTGCTGTCCCCCAGCGGCTCCACCGTTCCGCCCTCTCCCGGGACAACCTTCAGGCTGCCGTAAAACTGCATCCCGTTATCCCTGAGCTTTCCTGATACAAGGATGGAATCCTCCGTCGTCTCGTAGACTGCATCCTTTCCCAGGGTATCTGCATTCTTCTCCGGCTGATCCACCGGGAAACTGATCTCCGCATTGATCGGAACTGCTTCCGTCCCCTCTTCTGCCGGTTCTGCCGTCAGCCTGATGGCAATCACCTCGTCCGGATAGCTGGCGAAATACTCTCTCGTATAGATCGTCCCGTCCTTCTGATAGCTGACCGCTGCTGCGGCGTCATCTAAGTTCAGGCTCCGCTCATAATCTGTCACATCTGTATGGACCGGCGCTTCTGCTTCTTCCTGTGCAGTTCCCGTCACAAATCCGTCAAAAGACAGTTTGCTTCCATCCACGCCCCGGATCACAAGCGTATGTTCCGCGTCCTCCAGCCCCTGCAGGGACAGAAGCTCGCCGTAGCTGAAAGTCTCGCTGTAAGTGTCTGCTTCCACAGCTTCTCCCCCGTCAAGAGAATAGGTAAATCTGCCGAGAGCAGGGCTTTTCGCGCCGAGAAGCTTCACCCCGGTTCCCGAAAATGTAAAAGTTACCGAAGCATTCCCCGCATCATAGCTCTCCACATAGGTCTCGTCTGCCCCCATCCAGGATCTGACGTCCGATTCCCATGCACGGTCATACCTCTGCCAGTTTCCGGAGAAGGTCAGCTGCTCCGACGGTTCTTCCAGGTCAAACTCTACAGAGTCACGGAGAACTCTCAGATAATCGAAAGACGTCTTCGCGCCGTGCTCATTTTCTGACGACTGAAAGGTAAGCGAGTGCATGCCTTCCTCCAGGCCGCTGACCTCGAACAGCACCTGCTCCGCTGCCCAGCTGTCCGAGTACATGGTGCCGGAAGCCATCTCCTCTCCATCCACAGTCACTGTGTAGTCTCCCATAGTTGTCCCGACGGCTCCGACCATCTGCATGCCCGTCCCATAGAAGAACACCGTAAAGGAAGCCGGATCGTCGCAATAGTGCTCTGAATTGCCTTCCCAGCCGCTGTAATCGTAGGTCTTCCAGCCGGCGCCGTACCGGATCCTGCTGCTCTTGTCGCTGATGATCCCGTCCGCCGACTCCGTTTCATACAGATAGTCCCTGTTGAAGTCCAGATAGACGTCTCCCCAGGACTGGTAAGCGCCATACTCCCGGCTGTTCTCTCCCACCAGGTTATTGCACATGGACGACGCCTGGCTGTCGCCGCTCAGCATGGCCTGCTGTACCTCCTCCATATACTCTGACATCGGCTTCCCATCCACGGTCTCGATATTGCCTCCGGTATGCGCCTCTGTCTCTGACGGTCCGCCGTTCCACAGCGACTTGTAGTTAAACGTCAGATGCTCCTTCTCAACCTCCCCGTAGATATTGGCTCCCATATAGGAATTGCCGATCGGAAGCGTGAGCTGCTGCCACCGGTCCGTGTCGCTTCCCGACCAGGTATAGTTCCCGCTGCTTCCTGTCAGCGCCCCCTGCGACACCGGCTCGTCGAACCGGATCACCATGGGCGGCTGCTCCGCCGGCTCCATCCCGGCTGCGCGCACAGTTTCTATACGCGGCAGTGCAGACAGCGTGCTGCCGATCATCAGGACTGCAAGCCCGCCGCTGATCAGTTTCCTGCTTTTTCGTTTCATCTTCTTCCTCCTCTCGCCTGATTCCGGTCTCTGACCGGAAGAGACTTTTTCTCTGATTACTATTGTACGAGAAAAGAAGAAGAAAACCTTAGGACTTTTTTTCGATAAATTTGGATTATTTTCCGATTGATCACTATTCACAGGCAAGTTTCTTACTGAAAATTCATTTTCTCTGTAAACTCTTTTATGGTTTCGATGATAGCAGGATAGGCAATCTCTCTTGCATATGAATTTTGCGCCTGATATCTTTTCCATAAATCCTGCAGGACAGTTGAATCTTCCAATGCCGACAGAATCCGTTTTGTATCCTGCAGAGCAGATAATGACTCTCTTTTCTTTGCTGTGGCAAGAACCGCCTGCTTTAGGATGTTCCAGTCTGCATTTTCCCGGTATAGCCGATACAGAAGATGTAAATCATAAAAGTCCCTTGCCCGCGTATTTCCTACATTTCTTCGGATAATCGTTTCGTATTTTTCCGCCAGTATGGTTTCCTGTGTATAGGCTTTTATCATTACCCGCCGGTCATCAAACAGCAATGGATAGGAAAATCGGATTTCTTTTGGGGTAATTTCGTCCCCGGTTGTTATATCAATCTTCATAGGTATTTTCATTTTCCCATAAATAGCTTGGATGGAAGCACGGAAATTTTCGTATTCGTCGTCCTCACGGATCGGCGTCAGGTCTAAAAGCTGAAATTCAATCTCGTCATCCACGGGCTGATCCAGAATTTCGCCGATTGCTTTCCGTATACTCTGTTCATCCATTGGCAAGCCTTTTACGGTTGTGTCCATATCCATTGTTGTCCGTTCTGCTACGCCGAGGATGGCGGAAATCAACAGCCCGCCTTTTAAAATAAAACGGTCCTTATACGGAGAAACAGAAAGACGTTCAATGATACGTTCAAACATAAAAATCTGCAGGACTTCCTGTGCATGGATTCCTTTTTCTTTTGCCAGATTGCGGATGGCTCCTTTTAATTGTTCTGGTGTTTTCATCATAATATCTCCATATACTCTTGTACTTTTTCCGCAATGTGAAATTTCTTGGCATATTCCATCAATCGTATGTTGTCACGTTCTTTGGAAGAAAAATATCCTTTCACCGCCTGTCTAAAAACCTGCGGATCTGCCTTTTTGCGGCTTCGTATCATATCACAGATACACCGTTCTCTGTCATAGACTATGATCTTTCCGCCTTGCGGTGAAATCATCTCCATCGTTCCAAGGCTCCATAAGGCCGGCTTGATCCGGTGAAACTCTACATGAAATAATTCTTCCTTTAGATAAAATACGTTATAAGTCTTTGGCACTGTCATGGAAACCATCTGTGGGAAACGGTCAGACAGGCCATGAAAATATAATGCTGTTCCATAAGAAAAAACACCTTTTTTACATCTGCTCTGCAGCAATACAAATTCGTCATTAATACTGTCCGCAAAGGAATAGATTCCCCGGCTTTCCCGGATGAGACTGCCTTCATCCAGATATTTTTTGAGCTGTTCCCGACGAATCCCTGCATTGGTTACATCTTTCGTATATAGATAGCCATTTTCTCTGACAAGTTTTTTCAAAGATTCTAAGCCAGTCATAACATCACCTCTCCTTGCTATAACATGACACCATTGTAATATATAGTATCAAATTTGTACATATTTTTGACAGCTTTATTATAACCAATTTTTGCAAACTTACTCCTGTCGATTCTGGATAATTTACTGCTCGCCGCCTATAGAAGCAGGAGTCATCTATCATCTGATATAAAACCGTGTTGTGCCATGTTCGGCACACATAGGAAACGGCGCAGATTGCACTGCGCCGTTTCAGAAGATTATTGCATTTTGAAAGTTGTCTGATTTTCTCCTGCTTTTCTAAAATCATATTCCAGTCAGCCCAGTCTCTTCTTTTCAGAAGCCCTTGCTTCCTTCTGCCGCATACATGAGGATCTCCGCCGCATCGCTGGAATCCGCCGCGCCGTCTCCGTTCACATCCGCTGCCAGGCTCTGCATCTCGTCTAATGTCTGCGCCTCAGCCGCCGCGCTCAGCACCTCCGCGGAGTCCGCGCTGTCCACAGTTCCATTGCCGTCCACATCGCCCAGAAGCCTTGCTTTGAGGATCTCGTCCACCAGGCTCTTCACTGCCTCTCCGACAGCCGCCGTATCTGCGTCCTCCTGGTCATAGACTGCCTGCGCCGCGTCCGCCGCTGCCTGCAGGCCTGCCACAGATTCTTCTACATACTTCGAGGTATCTGCCAGGATCTCAGCCGCCTTGTCCAGGGCGGTCTGAAGCTCGGACTTGTCCGCCTTCCTCACCAGGGAGGACATTGCCTCTGCCAGGCTGCTGTACGCTGCGTTGATCTGCTCCTCGGAAGCGTCCCTGTCGTCCGCCACCGGATATGCCGCCTCGAGGGCTGCATTCAGGGCTGACACACTTGCTGATGTATACTGGTCTGCGCTCGCCAGCAGCTCTTCCGCCTTCTGGATCAGGATGTCAAGCCTTGTGTCCTTGTCGATCACAACCAGGCTGGTGACTGCATCCATCAGGCTTCTCGACGCCGCGTTCACGGTCTCCTGGTCTGCGCCTTCCTCAGCGAAGATTTTCTCCGCTTCCGCAAGGGCAGTGCGCAGGTTCTCCACACTCTCCGGGGTGTAGTCTGCAAGGGCTTCTTCCTCTGCGAGAATGGCTCTCGCTCCCTCGATCGCTGTCTCAAGCGCCACTCTCTGGACTGCGTTCTCCAGCAGGTTCACCGCTGTGATCAGCTCCAGGAAGGCATTGTCCACATCCTCCTGGGATACTTCCTCATTCTCTGCAAGGGCTCTCGCCGCGTCAAGGGCTGTCTGGACTGCCGCCCAGCTTTCCTCGGTGTAGCATCCGGTCTCTGCCTGTTCTGCCTCCAGCTTCTCCGCCATGGCGACAATCAGGTTCAGGGCGGTCTTGTCTGCTTCATCAGAAGGTTCTTCCGGTTCCCCGGATGATTTCTCCAGGGCATTTTTCGCCGTTGTCAGGCTGTCAAGGGCTGCCGTGACGTCTTCCTGGACAGCATCGAAGTTATTAAGTACCGTCAGCGCGCTGTCCATCTGCGCTGCGAACGCGCTCCAGCTCTCTTCTGTGTAATCGCTCTCTGTAAGCGCCAGCCCTGCTTCATATTCTGCAGTCAGGCCAGACCGGTCTGTCGCCGGAGCCGTGCTTCCGTATACATCCAGAGCGTCCACGTCGATGCGGTCATTCAGCCCTGTGATGACTACGGTATGCTCCGTATCCTCCAGGCCAGCCTTAGAATACATCACCAGGTTATATCCGTTGTTTCCCGAATATACGCAGTCGTCCAGTACTTCGCCGTCCAGCGTCACGCTGAAGTTTCCGATATGTTCAGCGCTGCTTCCGATAAAGTCGAACCCGCTTCCGGTAAAGGTAAGCGTGGCTGTCGCTCCCGGCTCCTGTGAGTAAGTGATCGTACCGTTTCTGTGCTTCCACTCATCCCAGGTCAGCCATCCTTCAGAATACTGCCATCTGCTGTCACGGTCGTCAATCGTCTCTTTCACGGAATAAGTTTCCGCTTCCACCAGCAGGTCTATCGTCCCCCTGGAATACGGTTCTCCTTCGATCTCTGCAGTCACAGTCACGACTCCGCCGCCGATGGCTGTCACAACTCCGTCTTCATCGACAGAAGCAACCTGCTCCGCGCTTCCTCCGTCCTTCTTCTCGATGGACCATGTGTAGGCTGGGTCCTCCTTATCGCTGGATGCAGTAAGCTGCAGGCTGTTTCCTCTTCCTGACAATACGCTGACGCCGTTCTCTGTCTCAACAGACACTTCTCTCTCGATGTAGTTTACCGGAACCATTGCAAGAAGCGCCTGGGAAATGACGTCATAATCTTCCGTCTCAAGAGCTGCCCCGAGGACCGCCTTGCTCTCTTCTGTGTACTTGCTGTCCAGTTTATCCTCTGCTTCATATTTCAGGTCGTCCAGTGTCGTCTGCGCGCGGTTCACTGTGAAACGGCTGTCCTCTGACAGGTCCACAGGCTCTCCTTTATAGAGCACTCTCGGCGTCTCGCCAGTCGGAGAGTCAATCAGGCAGTGGATCAGCTCCCCATTCTCCCAGGAAAGGCTGAGCTGATATCCGCCTCTTGCGCGGATTCCCTTCACGCTTCCGCTGCTCCACGCGGACGTCAGGTTCTCCATCAGGTTGATCTCACCGAACCGGCTGTCAACTACAGATTCTCCGATACAGCTTGCCATCGGTCCCCACTTCATCACAGCGTCGTGACCGTAATCTGATCCCACGATCTCAAGATGGGAGAGACCGAAATCTTCGTATCCCGCCCTGACTGCCATCAGGGAGCGGTCCGGATGCGCCCCGCCGTTTGCCGTCATCCAGCGGTACATCTCTGCTTCCATTGCTTCATATAATTCCGGTGTGTCATACTCGTTAATATCGATATTGGAAAGGAACAGACCGAGAAGGTGAGATGCATGCCGATGGTTTGCCTCGCCGATCTCATACTCGTTGTACCACTCCTTCATCCTTCCTGTCTCTTCATCGATGAACATCTCAAGCGGGATCATCTGATCCTTTGCTTCTCTGACCTCATTCACAAGATCCCGGTCATACGTAATGCCGGCACGCTCCAGATCCTCTGCGCCGTCCTCGATCATGTTGAAGAGATTATAATACAGCAGGGTGTCGCAGGCGGACGCAATGTCGAATCCGACCTTTGTCCCGTTTACCCAGTACCAGTGTTCCGGCGATCCTGCCGGAGCCACTACCTTATATCCCTTGAGCTCGCCGTTCACACCGTCTACCTCGATCAGCTGGCTTAATGCGAACTCAGCCGCGCCCTCAAGCAGTGGGAAATACTTCTCGAGCAGGCTGATATCCTGCGTATAATTGTACTTGTCATACAGGGTATCCAACGCCCATATGCCGCCGGAGAGCCAGGAGCCCCATTCCACCTGGCCTCCCCACATACCGGACTTTGCCCATATCCCGGTAGAGTGGGACATCATCCACGCGTCTTCTCCCTCCGAACCGTAGATGGTCTGCGCGGTTCTCTGCCCGGTCTCTTCCTGCGCCCAGCTGCTGATAAAATTATATTGGGCGTCCGAGGTATCCGCCAGATTGGCGGTTCCCTTCAGGTTCTGTGTCTTCTCCATGTTTTCATTCAGAAAGTATGCGCCCTGGTTGACTCCGACCCATTCCGTGGACCACATGCAGAACAGAGAGTAAGGCATAACTGAATTCTCCCGCTCACAGGAGATCATACAGTAGCGCGCGTACTGATACTGAAGCGCATACTCCCTGGGACTGGTATAGGTTCTTCCGTCTGCAGCCAGGATATCCTCTCCTTCCAGATCAATCCACAGCCTGCGGAACAAAGAACGATATTCTTCCAGGTGGCGGTCAAGCAGCTCCTCATAGCTCATTGCCGATGCATTATCCAGCGTCTCTCTCACCTTGCCGCTGTAGTCCACGCCGCTGTTCGACGGGTCTGTGAGAGCATCCTTGAAGCTCGTCTCACAGGTGTACAGGACAAGGATCTCCGGCGCGTCTGTCACACGGAGCGTATTTCCTTCCGTTGTAACCTCTCCTCCCTCCGGCAGGACGATCTTCGCACGCGCCTCCAGAAGCGTCCCGCGGTTCTCATCCCATTTGGTCGCCGGGAAATCATAGGGCGCGCGCCCTGTCATCACGATTTCCTGTGTCTCCTCATCTACATAGACCTGATTGTCATCGCTCTTGCCATTCATTTCCGGATGAAGCTCCAGGCTCAGCACCATGTCCATGTCTGTATCCGCCCCGTTGGTGAGCCTTGTCACCATCACATTATCCGGATTGCTGATAAAGGTCTCCCTCAGGTAATCTACGCCGTCCTTCGTAAAGGATACCTCGGACATTGCCCGGTCCAGATCCAGCGTCCTCTTATAATTTTCTGAGTAGGTCAGCTCCGGGAAATTCATTCTCATACGTCCGACCGAGAGGAATGCGCTCTGCTCGTCCGACTCCCACATCTGCTGCGTCTTCTCATTGAGGGACTGCATCAGGCTGTTCCGCTCCTGCACTGTCACGCCTTCTGTGTAAGCAACTTTCAGCGTACTGACCACATCCTCATAGCCAGCCGCCTTCTCTTCCACGCTGTTCCAGTATCCGCCCTCTCCGTCATAGAGCGCATCTCGATAAGCCGGGTCGCCGGACCAGAAGGTAGAGTGGTTCAGGAAGAACACATCCTCCTGCACCTCCCCATTTTCCTTCGCCGCAAAGAGCCCATTCGCCAGGGGCGTTCCCCAGTAGCCGTAGGTCTCTTCCTCTTCCGCCCACTTCATATCTACCTTCAGGCTCGCCCAGTCCTCCTCTCCTGTGGGGCTGCTCGCCTCCATCGTAAACCCGTCGTTCTCCTGCGCCAGGACAACTCCGCTGTCTCCGAAAGCCGGCAGTGCAGACAGGCATGCCGCCAGCCCGAGGGCCGCGGTTCTCTTTGCCGCCTTTTTGATTCCTGCTCGTTTCATCTTTCTCCTCCTTGCTTCTCTGATTCCGGTTCCTTACCGGAAGAGCTTCTTTCTCTGATACTATTGTAGTTGAAAAGAAAGAGAAAACCTTAGGACTTATTTTCGGTAAATTTGGATTATTTTTAGATTAATTACCATTCGTCTGCGGTCAGAAAGTCACGGATGTTGCGATGCCGGATTCCATTCCGGCTCATATCCAGTTCATCCATTGTGACAACATATTTGGGGAAATTGTCCCGGATGGAATCATAGACACCGAACTCCCGCTGAACCGTACTTTCATCTGCCAGCAGGTATGCAACCTGAACATAGAGCTTTTCGCCGCGCTGGTCACAGACAAAGTCGATCTCCTTATCGCCGGTTTTTCCAACCGTTACTTTGTACCCCCGGCGCAGCAGTTCCATGTAGACAATATTTTCCAGAATCAGGTTGATGTCACGCATATTTCCGCCGAAAACAGCTTCCCGGATGCCATGATCTGCAAGATAGTATTTTTCATTGGTAGACAAAATCTGTTTTCCCTGCAGATCTTCACGCTTGACCTGATAAAAAAGATAGGAATCACAACAATATTTGATATAATTCAGTACGGTGTCGGTTGATGTGGAACGACGTTCATTTTTCAAAAACTTTACCAGAGAGGCAGCGGAAAAAGTAGTGCCGATATTGGCAATCACATACGCAATAATTCGCTCCAACAGGTCTACATCCCGCACTTTATTCCGCTTCACAATATCTTTCAGCTGGACAGAGTTGAACAAATCGGTCAGATATTGTTTTGCCGGCTCTTCCTCGTAACGGATATTGGCAAGATACGGCATCCCACCAGCCAGAAGATATTTCCGGAAACATTGCTGCATTGATGCGTCAGGCTCAATGGTATGATACAGCTCCAAAAACTCGGTAAAAGAAAACGGGTAAATCACAAACTCTACATAGCGGCCACCCAGATAGGTTGCCAGTTCACCGGAGAGCAGTTTGGCGTTGGAGCCAGTGATATAGATGTCACAATCTAGGGAAACACGGAAGGAATTGATACATTTTTCCCAATCCGCCACTTCCTGAATTTCATCGAAGAACAGGTATATCTTTCCTTCGATGTGTTCCGCCCGTTTCAAGATTTCCTCGTGCAAAGCCATTGCATTCAGAAGATGGACATACCGCAAATCCTCAAAATTGATGGAGATGAAGTTTTCTGAACTCACACCAGTGGAACGCAGTTCGTCCTGGATCAGTTCCAGCATGACAGATTTTCCGGCACGCCGGATGCCGGTCATGACCTTTACCAGTTCCTTTCCGATAAAGGGGCGGATACGTTTCATATATGTTTCTCTTTTAATCATGGGAAATCACTCCTTTCCACTTTCTTTTAGTATATTCAATTTATACTCGAAAATCAATAATTTTTTTCTTTTTCATCGTTTATAAACGATGAAAACCATTTTTCAGCACCGTTTGGCGAGTATAAATATATTTATACAGAAGGAGGTATTTAGTAGAGGAAACGGCGCAGATTACTCTGCGCCGTTTCAGAAGATTATTCCATTTTAAAGTTGTCTGATTTTCTCCTGTTTTTATAAAATCAAATTCCAATCAGCCCAGTCTCTTCTCTTCAGAAGCCTGTGCCATTCCGCCCCTTTAATTTTCCTCATATCTGATTCTGCTTTCTTTCAGGCGGCATGCCACTGCATAGAGATGTATCTTATTCATACCGTCCTGCCTCAGTTTTTCGGCATAATTCTTTTCTTTTATCTGCTCCAGCGCCCGAATACACGCAGTATCCAATACTCCTGTCTCAACATATTTTATTTCAAAAATGCATCCAACACTAGTTTCTGGAATTTCTGTCAGAATGTCGCTGTAGTCGTCCCTTGTCTCTATATTAGATCTGATAACCCATGTATCTCGGCTGCTAAGCATGCCGACCAAAATCCCATGATAAAAGCTTTCTTTTCTGCCTTTTCTCCCCGCGCTGTCACGCACGCTGATTGACTCGCGGAGAAAAGAATTAAAGCACTCTTCCATGGTCTGTGCGTCACCCGTCTCTACCGCTTTTGTAAAAGCTCTCAGCCGTTTCGAATCGCTTTTTATCACCTTTTCAAACCATCGCAGTATCTGCTGCTCATAGATCAGCTTCACCTCGCGGTTCGGGATTATAAGTTCTTTTCTCCGCCCTTCTTCCCGTACAGCAGTAAGATAGCCGGTATTATACAGCAGGCTCCACAAGTAACGTATTTTTCCATTATTATCGTCCGTATCCAGATCCTGATATGTCATCTCCGGGATAATTTCCTGCTCTATCGTTCCCCCTGAGACCAGGAGCTCTAACTGGCTTTTCACCGTGCCGCTGGAATGTTCGATCATGTCCCTGACCGCCGCGTTTCCGCTGCTGTTTGCCCAGTAGAGCTGCGGTTCTCCATCAAAATCCGCCAGATGATCGGACACATAGTTGAGCACATCCCATGGACAGTAAATGTCCTCCTGTCCGAAACGGTATCCGTTGTACCACTCCTTCACCTCGCTGTATTTTTCTTCCATGCCATAATCCGAAAGGAGTTTCCTGACTTCGCTGTCTGTAAATCCAAAATATTCATCATACTGCACGTCGGACAACGTATGAATTTTGAAGTTATTCAGTCCGGTAAAAATGCTTTCTTTTGAAATGCGCAGGCAGCCGGTCACCACGGCAAAGTAGAGGGACGGATTCGTTTTCAGTGCCATCTCAAACATAGACCTGATATGCGCGGACATTTCCTCATAATAACCGTTTTGATATGCCTTTTCCAGAGGAACGTCATATTCATCAAGCAGTATGATCACTTTCTTCCTATAGTGTTTACAAAGCATTTCCGAGAACACCATCAGACATTCCTGCTGGTTCTCCATACTAATATACTGCCCGTAAAATAACCTCAGCGTCTCCTTATCAATTTCACTAAGCTTTTCACTGTCCAGCAGGAACTGAAGCCGCCTTGCTTCTTTTCTCAAAATGATAGACAATTTCTTCAGCGCGCTTTCAAAATCAGGTCCCTCCGCACTTTTCAGGCTGACAGAGATTACAGGAAACTGTCCCATATAATTTCTGCACAGGTCTTTCTCTTTTGAGATTTCAAGCCCTTCAAACAGAGCTGCATCTGTGCCCGCCTCAAAAAATGCTTTCAGCATATCCAGATTCAGCGTTTTTCCAAAACGGCGCGGTCTGGTAAAAAGATTCACCTGCCCCCACGACTCTAACAATTCTCGGATAAACGCAGTCTTATCTATATAATAAAAGTCTTCTTTCCGAATCTGCTCAAACAGCTCTATTCCTACCGGAATTTTCTTTCTTATGTTCATCTGCACAAAAAGATCCCCCTTTCCCGTCCCGCCTGGATCGCCGGCTAAAATATAGAGGTTTCCCCGACGCCGCAAGTATCTGTATACACATCATCATACACACTTGGCGTTCTTTTGTAAACTACTCATTCTCACGGCATTTTTTCAATATCCTCCTGCATCCTGGGGCGGGATGCGGACTGGCTGCTGCCGGCAGAAAGAGAGCCGCCAACTACACTCAATCGTTGACGGCTCTTCCCGTTTCATTTATAAAGTATCTGTCTGTTCTGCGGCATATGTGAGGATCTGTGCCGCGTCGCTGGAATCCGCCGCGCCGTCCCCGTTCACGTCCGCCGCCAGGCTCTGCATCTCGTCCAGCGTCTGCGCCTCAGCCGCCGCGCTCAGCACCTCCGCCGAGTCTGCGCTGTCCACGACGCCGTTGCCGTCCACATCGCCCATAAGCCTTGCTTTGAGGATCTCGTCTACCAGGCTCTTCACTGCCTCTCCGACTGCCGCCGAGTCTGCGTCCTCCTGGTCATAGACTGCCTGCGCCGAGTCTGCCGCTGCCTGCAGGCCTGCCACAGACTCTTCTACATATTTTGAAGTGTCTGCCAGGATCTCAGCCGCTTTGTCCAGGGCGGTCTGAAGCTCCGACTTGTCCGCCTTCCTTACCAGGGAGGACATTGCCTCTGCCAGGCTGCTGTACGCTGCATTGATCTGCTCCTCGGAAGCGTCCCTATTATCCGCTGTGAGTCTTGCTTCGTCCAGCGCTGCCTGCAGGTTCTCCACGCTTGCCGCAGTGTACTGGTCTGCGCTCGCCAGCAGCTCTTCCGCCTTCTGAATCAGGATGTCAAGCCTTGTGTCCTTGTCGACCACAACCAGGCTTGTCACTGCATCCATCAGACTTCTCGACGCCGCGTTCACTGTCTCCTGGTCTGCGCTCACTTCTGCATAGACTTTCTCTGCCTCTGCGAGGACGTTCCGTAAGTTCTCCACGCTCTCCGGCGTGTAATCCTGCAATGCTTCTTCGTCTGCCAGGATGGCTCTCGCCCCCTCGATGGCTGTCTGAAGCGCCACTTTCTGGACTGCGTTCTCCAGCAGGTTCACCGCTGTGATCAGCTCCAGGAAGGCGTTGTCCACATCCTCCTGGGAGGCTTCTCCATTCTCTGCCAAGGCGCGTGCTGCGTCAAGGGCGGTCTGGACCGCTGCCCAGGTCTCCTCGGTGTAGCATCCGGTCTCTGCCTGCTGTGCTTCCAGCTTCTCTGCCATGGCGATGACCAGGTTCAGGGCGGTCTTGTCCGCCGCGGCTGCAGGTTCTTCCGGCTCTTCTGTTTCACCGGTAAAACAGAGAGCTGTATAGCGGTACACGCTCTGTGTCACACCGTCCTCAGCAGTCACGAAGAATTCGAATGCATTGATTCCCGGCCTCAATGGCGCTTTCCAAAGATTCTCCTCCGCCGCCTTGACTTCCGTTCCATTATGAAGAAGCCTGACCGAAGCGCCGGCATCAGGGGTCAGGCTGAATTCTGCCGTGCCCCGTTCCATGACAGCCGCCGCATAATACTTCCTTGCCCTCTCGAACTGGTCAAATGAGAGAGCGCCGCATGTCACACGCCTAAGTTCAGAATTAGAAACCTTCTCCGGTACGACAGACTCCGCCTGAACTGCTTCTGCCGCCTCCACCGGTTCTCCCGACATGCCGGTATAGAGCCTTGGAATGACAAGCGGCTTGAAGTAATATCCACTGTATCCCGCCGGCACCTGTACCCGGTTTCCCTCCATGCCTTCTGCGATCCGGAAGATTCCGTCTGCAGTTTCAGACGCCGTCCACAGAACCACATCGCAGGCTGTATCTTTGCCGTCCGACTCATACTCCGCCTTAAGCGTTCCCCTGCTGCTGTCATAGGATGCTCTCAATCCGCTGATCTCCGGCGTCACTGCTTCCTGCGTAAAGGGAACATCCGCCTCATCAATCCTCAGCTCCGAGAAACGGAACTCCGTCGTGCCGTCGCCGCAGCAGCAGAGGATTCCTGCACGGAACCCATCGGAAAGACCTGTGTTTTCCACCTCCTGGAGCAGTATCCAGTCGCTGCCGTCCTGGCTGTACCATCCGCGCACCATATTTCCTTCTTTTTCCAGTTTCAGGTACACACTGTCCCAACCCGGATCCGCGATTCCGCCTTCCCAGGATGAACCGCCCGTCTCCGTCACAACATTCAGGCTCGTACTTCCGTTTCCGTGCTTTCTCTGAATGGCGGTATAGTTGTCGCTGTCAGTATAGAATACAAGACCGGCTTCCTCGTAGCCCTTCTGCGTCCTGCCGTCCACCCGGACAGTCACTGCAGCATTTTCCAGATCCGGCACTTCCGTGAGAACAATATTTGAAGCACCGTTTCCGTCTGCCCACTCACTCCTTCCTGTCGGGCGGATGACGAGTGATCCATCCTCTGTCCCCCAGCTGCCTTCTTCCGGCCGGAGCACCTCGAAGAAGTCTGAGAGCACTTCTTCCTCGCCGGTAATCGTCACCGGCATCACTGCTGAAACACCGTTCACCGCCGAAGCTCTTACCAGAACTGTTCCCGGCTCTTTCGCCGTCAGAAGCCCTTCTGCTGAGATCTCAGCTTCTGCCGCCGCTTCTCCTGTCTCGATGTCTTCGACAGACCAGGTGACAGAGGAATCAGAAGTATCCTCAGGAAGAACACGGGCGTTCATCTGAAGCGTCTCGCCCGCTGCAAGGACATCCGCCTGTCCTTCCTCGAACTGCACTGCGGATGGATCCGTTCCTTCACCGGCTACAGTTACCTTCACCGGCTCTGACGCATATTTCTTCCCGCCGGAAAGGACGTATGCAGTAACCGCCGTCTCTCCCTCAGCCACTCCGACAAGGACGCCCTCCGGCGTCACCTTCGCCACATCCGGATCGCCGGTTTCATAGAAGACCGTCTCTGCGGCGTTTTTTCTATTATCTGTATTCACAGTGATATCCTCTTCTGCTCCGATCTGGATATCTTCGCTTCCCATATTGTAGATGGAAGCCCTCTGATTCATCCCGCCGTCATAAGTATTGTCCTGGAGCACCACATTCGTGCATCCGTTAAATGCATAGAGCTCGCTGTCCAAGCTCGTCCCTGCCGTCTCTGCCTCCAGACCGATCCTGCCGCCTTCTGCAAGTGTATATGCAGATGCCTGCTCTCCATTCTCTGTCAAAGCAACGGAAATCTCAGGGCTGAACCGGAAAATCCGATTATCTTCGATCACAAGCCCATCCACGCTCTTGGCGTCTACCACTCTGTTTCCGGACTGATAGAATTCATTTCCCGAGATCCGGATATTCTTGTGCACCGTACTGTCTGTCGAGACGTACGGATTTGTCGGTTCAATGAAAATCGTTCCATTGCCCGCACAGCGATAGAACTTATTGTTGCAGATGGACACGTCCTCTACTCTTCCCGACTCATACCAGCTCTGTGCATCGCAGGAGATGTAAATCGCCGCCATGGACGTTCCTTCAAAAATATTGTCCTCGATAACCACAGGTCTGCGGGTTGTCACCAGGATTCCTCTGGTTGGGATCTGATGGAAGACATTCCCCCGGATCTCCACCTCCGGCGTATATGTAATATTCTCCGCCACATAGCCGCCTGCCCATATTTCATCCGGAATCGGCTCTGTAAACCGGATCACCGTATCCGTCAGGCTCACGCCGTCGCTGCTCTCACCGGTCGGTCCGCTGATCACCGCTTCCACCGTGCGCACCGAGTCCGTCACCGGTAGCATATCGCTCTGCCTTGTAAACTCTACCTGGTCTCCAGCCGCGAAGCTCGGGAAGCCGGCGGTCTCATTGTGCATATACCGGACTGTGATCTCTCTTCTGTCGCTGCTGATATTGACTACCTGCTGGAATGTTCCGTGGATATTAATGGGATCATCGTGAGGATTTGCAAAATAGCAGTCCTCCAATATAATCTTCCCTTTACATCCGGACATCTGCACGAAATCCGCATAGCCAGCCGTCGTCCTTCCCGTATTCTCAGGCGCCCTGAAGTCCACATCACTGAGCGTAATATTCTCCGAGGTCTGTCCCACGATCCCGAATCCATGCAGGAATTTAATATCCAGGTTCTCAAGCGAGAGATCCCTGCTCATCCAGAGGAATACCCCCGGGTTGTCTCTCACCGTGGGGCGCATCTGATAACACATGCCCACGTCCACGCTGTCCGGTCTGGCGGAGTAGGTAATCCTGATCCGGTGGTTTCCCAGATCCTCCATGCCGGTGCGGTTGTCAAACAGGGCGTTGGACCGTTCCGTGATTCCGGTTTCCAAATCGATGCTCTGGTTATAATTATTTTCAAACTTGTCCGTCCCGGTCCAGTAATACTCTCCCGTGTAAGGGCTCTTGTCGCTGTACCAGCGGACCTGTCCGTTCTCTACACTATATTCATAGCACTCCGGTACATAGATAACCGCTGTATTTCCCTCCACACTCTCCACTGTCACATCGACAGCTGTCGGCACGGCGAAGTCAACGGAAAAGTTGCGGAACACCACGTCCTCGCTGCGGATTGCCGCAAAGGTCGTCATCTTTCCGTGATAGATAAACTCCGAGCCATTACCCTCGACCGTCACATTGTCCAGATCCTCAATCAGGATGCCGATCGTTTTCATCTTGTAATTCTGATCTGCCCCTACTGTATTTGACACATAAAGCTCTCTCTTCTGTGCTTTGTCTGGATAGATCTGATAGGTTCCTTCCGGGAAGCTGATCGTGATCTCCTGGTCCGGAGCCTTGGCGCGGATGCGCTTTGCCTTCTCGATCGCCTTAATCACAGCCTCTGCACTGTCCTCCTGCCCTTCCGGATCCGCGCCATAAGCCGTCACATCTACGACAAAATCTTCCGGCTCCTCCGGGATCCACTCTGTCAGGGCTCCCATAATACTTTCCAGCTTCTCCGCAGCCTCATCAATCTCCGACTGAGAAGCCCGGTCGTTTCCGTAAACTTCTTTTGCTTGCGCAAGAGCCTCTCTGAACCGGGCGAAGTCATCTCCGTCTGTATCCTCGTAATCTGTCAGATCCAGATTCTCCGCCTGTTCTACCGCCTCCTCAAGCCGGGTCTTGTCCCCGCGCTCATACTCTGTGAGAAATCTTGCGTCCGCCCAGTCTGCATGGTCGCTGTAATTGTTCTCTCCCTGTTCTGCCACAAGGATCAGCTTCTTCACCGACCAGTCCAGAGCCAGATCCACCGATTCGTAAGGCGTATTCCTGAGCATCTCACCGCTCTCATAGACCGGTACGGACTGCTCGCTGTTGAAATAGACCTTAAACTCTACATTAGAATTGGAGCCTTCGTAATTCTGCGAATAATCAATCCCCACATCACTGCAGAACCTTGTATAGCCTTCCCCTTCAATATCATAGACAATTTTTGACTGCGCATGAGTACCGATTCCCTTCTCATAAGTAACCGGGCTGCCAGCTCTGTCTGTCAGCGTGATTGGAGACCCCGCTGACGCCACGTCTCTGCGTACTTCTCCGTATCCCGCCTCGGCGCTCTCCCACTCCAGGTCAGAGAGATAGGTTACATTCTCTTCCCCTGCCCTGCCTGCGGCATACACGGGAAGCCCGCTCACCGTCAGAGCGCCTGCAAGAAGAAGCGCCCACAGACGTGCCGCTTTCTTTGCTGTATTCATACTGATTCCTCCTTTTCCTCTGCTTTCGATCCCAAACCGAAAGAAATATTATCTCTGATCCTATTGTAAAGGAAAAGGACGGAAAAACCTTAGGACTTATTTTGGGTAAACTTGGATTATTTTTAGATTAATTACTGTTCACACTCAATTTTCTTGCTGAAAATTCATTATCTCTGTAAACGCTTTTATAGTTTCGATGATAGCGACAAAATCAAGCGTATGCTCAAAAACGAGATACAGCAGATGTAAAACACAGCGGAGGCGTTGCTGACAACAATCTCTCCATTCTGCTTTTGGAGGAACAGGATTTTATCGCCGGATTTCAGTCCAAGCGTAACAGTTCAGCCTTCCGGCTGAACTGTTACCATCAGGTCTGCTCTACTGTCAAAAATAATTGACTATGAAGCATTGCGGGTATATAATATAATGATTTAGATTAAAGAAAATCTATTTGGACGGCTTGGGATAAAAGGAGGTATTTTATGGCTATACACAATTTTGAGTATGTTCCCAAGGAAGAATGGAAACCCGTCAGAGACGAACTCTTTGAAATTATCCGAAGGCTGCAAAATGAAGTCAGAGATAAATTTACCTTTCGTTATGATTTCGTGGGCAGCAGCGAACGAAAAATGATAACCCGTGACCGAAATTCTAATACTGGTTTTGACTTTGATGTGAATATTGAAGTAAATGACCCTGACGACTTCTATTCCCCAAAAGAAATACGTAACATTCTTCGCAGCGGGCTTGATCGTGTCACCAACCCTTGTGGATGGCAATGTTTCGGATACGGTTATACCGAAGACTCCACTCGCGTTCTTACACTCAAAGTAAAGGACAGCACAAACTCTCGAATCCTGCACAGCTGCGACTTTTGTATTATCTACGAATGCGGTGATGGACGACAGCAGTATATACGTTATAACAAAACACAAAACAGTTATTCGTGGGAATACCAGCCCAAGGGATATGATAAACTGCCGGACAAAATTAAGTGGATTAAAAAACATAGATTATGGCAGCAAGTTAGAAACAGTTATATAGACAAAAAGAATCAAAATACCGATAACTATAAAAAATCCAGAGCTATTTTCGCTGAAACAATCCAACAGGTATGTCAACAAAACGGGTACTATCAATAATTAAACTGACGGAGGCAGAGAGATTAAAATCTCTCTGCCTCCGCATTCTTTTATCTGTAAATTACATCTGCTTGGCTGAGCCCTTCTTTTCAGAAGCCTGTGCCTGCTTCCGCCGCATACACAAGGATCTCCGCCGCGTCGCTGGAATCCGCCGCGCCGTCCCCGTTCACGTCCGCCGCCAGGCTCTGCATCTCGTCAAGCGTCTGCGCCTCAGTCGCCGCGCTCAGCACCTCAGCCGAGTCTGCGCTGTCCACAGTACCGTTGCCGTCCACATCACCCAGAAGCCTTGCTTTGAGGATCTCGTCCACCAGGCTCTTGACTGCCTCTCCGACTGCCGCCGCGTCTGCGTCCTCCTGGTCATAGACTGCCTGCGCCGCGTCTGCCGCTGCCTGCAGGCCTGCCACGGACTCTTCTACATATTTTGAAGTGTCCGCCAGGATCTCAGCCGCCTTATCAAGAGCGGTCTGAAGCTCGGACTTGTCCGCTTTCCTCACCAGGGAGGACATTGCCTCTGCCAGGCTGCTGTACGCTGCGTTAATCTGCTCCTCGGAAGCATCCCGGTCGTCCGCCACCGGATATGCCGCCTCGAGGGCTGCATTCAGGGCTGACACACTTGCTGATGTATACTGGTCTGCGCTCGCCAGAAGTTCTTCTGCCTTCTGGATCAGGATGTCAAGCCTTGTGTCCTTATCGACCACAACCAGGCTGGTAACTGCGTCCATCAGGCTTCTCGACGCCGCGTTCACGGTCTCCTGGTCTGCGCTCACTTCTGCATAGACTTTCTCAGCCTCTGCGAGGACGTTCCTTAAGTTCTCCACGCTCTCCGGCGTGTAGTCCAGCAATGCTTCTTCGTCTGCCAGGATGGTTCTCGCCCCCTCGATGGCTGTCTGGAGCGCCACTCTCTGGACTGCGTTCTCCAGCAGGTTCACCGCTGTGATCAGTTCCAGGAAGGCGTTGTCCACATCCTCCTGGGAGGCTTCCCCATTCTCTGCCAGGGCGCGTGCTGCGTCAAGGGCGGTCTGGACCGCTGTCCAGGTCTCCTCGGTATAGCATCCGGTCTCTGCCTGCTGTGCCTCCAGCTTCTCCGCCATTGCGATGACCAGGTTCAGGGCGGTCTTGTCCGCTGCCGCCGGCTCTTCCGGCTCCACAGGCTCCTCCTCTTCTTCCGTGAGGAATCTTGCTCCTGCCCAGTCCGCATGATCACTGTAGTTGTTCACGCCCTGCTCCACCACAAGGATCAGCTTCGTCACCGTCTCATCCAGCGCCAGGTCAACGGTCTGGAGGGGCGTATCACAGTACATCTCCCCGCTGTCATAGACCGGCTCTGTATTCTCATCGCTAAAGTAGACCTTGAAGACGACATTGGCGTCATATCCGTTCGGATTTCTGGAATAGTCCACTCCCACATCACTCAGGAAACGGGTGTAGCCCTTCCCTTCGATGTTATAGACGATCTTTGACTGGGCATGGGTTCCGATCCCCTTCTCATAGAGGACCGGCCTCCCGTCGCTTCCGGTCAGGGCGATCTGGAATCCCTCCGAAGGAGCGTCCCGTCTTACCTCGCCGTATCCTGCCTCTGCGCTCTCCCACTCAAGATCTGACAGATATGCCACATTGTCCCCATCGCCTTCTGTGTACTCTGCGCAGGAGGAGATCCAGGTGGCGTCCCCGCCGTTGTCCCCACTGCTGCCAAGGACGATCTGGATCCGGTCTCCCTGCTCTGCCGGGATTGTCTTTTTGATGTGGAAGACTTCTCCCTGGCTTAAGGTCTCGGCGTCACCGTCTGCCGGCCAGACTTTCTCTCCGTTTTTCAGGATCCTTAAGGAAACGTCTCCCGGCTGGTCCTGGTATTTCTGCGCAGTTACCGTCAGGGTGACATTGCCCGCCTTTGGCGCTGTGAAGGTGCGCACCGCGTCAGTCCCCGGATCCGGATGCATGTACCTGGGGCCTGCATACAGCCAGTTGTCCCCTTCATGCCATGCGTACTCCCCGGCGATGAACCCGCCGTTTTCATCCGCCATCTCCGTTACTTCACCGGACGCGGTATCCAGTTTCCCGTAGCTCCACTGTCCTGCCCCGTTGACCCCGGGCACGAGGGCGTCCTGCGCATCATATCTGCTCTTGTGGTTCTCCCCATTGACCCGGATCACATAGTCCTTCACGCCGTTTTCGTCCGGGGATGTGACCTGGACTGCGATTGTCCCATCCTCATCTGGCATTGCCATCAGATAGTCCATCTCTTCAAGGGTATCCGCGGTTCCAAGGTCAACCTTCTCTCCATTGACCGCAACTGTGGACTCCCGGTTCGCAGGGAATGCCTTGATCCAGAAGACCTCCTCTTCCCCGTTCAGGCTAATTTCATACTCTGTCTGATAGGGGCTGAATACCAGGTCATGCCCTGCCACAGCCAGTCCCGCAAGGTTATAGTCCTTCACTGTCTCCACGCCTTTGTCCAGATAGACCTCCAGCTCGCTGATGGACGCCCTCGGCGCTGCGCCGCCGGATTCTCCCTGGGTGGATTCTACCTCTGTGAACTCTACCTTGACATATCTCACGCCTTCCGCTGTGAAGGAATCCAGCTCCCCGTTCCCATGCGCGGTTTTGGATGAGGTGGACTGCAGGGTCCATTCCTTCTGATCGGGAGAGGTATAGATAGAATAGGTACATCTCAGATAGTCAAATTCAACCCCCACTCTTGCATTGCGCACGTCGTATTTTGCCCCCAGGTCGACGGTCAGGGTCTGCGGATTCTCTTCTGTCACATCCTCTGCGCTTCTCCACAGTGTCAGGCTGTCGCCGTCCACCGCATCCGCCGGGGATGTGCCCTCATCGCTTCCGGACGCCTCTGTCCGGGCATTCAGCGCAAGGTTCTGTCTCAGCTCGCTCTCATCCGTCACCCCGCTGCCCTCTGTGACGTAGAGGGACAGCCAGCACGGCGTCAGTTCGTCGGCACAGCCCTCATCCCCTGCCACGAGGGTCAGATTCTGTACGCCGGAAATGTCGACGTCGATCTCCGCGATTCCGTCTGCCACGGCGTCGCTGTCATAGAGCAGGCTTCCGTCGCCATAGATCCGAAAGGAAGCGTCCGCCCCGGCTTTCTCCGGATTCCGGAACGCCGCCTTTCCTGTCAGCCTCTCATAGTAACCGCCCAGCTCGTAGGAAACCGGGGTCAGGTTCTTCACTTCCATGCTGTATCCGTAGTCTGTCCCTCCGAGGTTGACCGTCCCCTCGCTCACAGACGGCGCATTGTTCCCCGGAATGACCTCTTCCTTCTCCGTCAGGTACATGGACACCTGGTCCAGCGGGCGTCCCTGGGCGATCTCTTCGTAGGGCACCGTCTTCGCTTCCAGCGGCACGGTCGTAATCTCTGCCGTACCGTTCTCAAGCCCTTCGCTCTCTGCCGTCACACGGAGCTCTCCGGCGGTCTTTCCTGCCTCAACATAGACGCCGGTAATTCCGGCTTCCGCCTTCACCGGGTTGGAGCCCACTCTGCGGTCGCCGTCCCCAACGATCGTTCCCGGGCCTTCAACAGAAAATTCAATCGTGTTGTCCGCATCCTGGCAGAGGTTGCCGTCCTTGTCCACTACATAAGCGTAGACCATCACCTTGTCGGATCCGTCCGCTGTCAGGTCCATTCCCTCGCTGTCCACTTCCAGCCGGATGGCTGCGGGCTCTCCAGCCGTATGTACTTCCTGTTCCGCGATCACCTGTCCCTCCGCGTCATATCCTTCCGCCAGGAGCCAGGATCCTTCTGTATACGGAACATTTTCAAAGCAGAAGGGCGGGTGGTCCAGATTGTCCATTACTGCTGCTCCGGAGCTCTCCCCTGTCATCGGCTCCTGCCGGGACTCCCACAGGACTTCCCCGTCTGCTCCCATCACGCTCAGCTTCACTGTTTCTGCATTGCTGTAGACGTAGATCAGCCGGCTCTCATCCGTTCCCATCGTCTCCCCGTTGGACTTGTCAACGACAGGCGCGTTCTCACTCCAGCTGCTTGCCACGAACAGCATCGGACCGGTCTCCACGCTCAGGGATTCCAGGTACTCATCCTTCTCCACAGATCTCTGGCTTGCGAATGCGTAGTAAGAATACTTGGGGATCCGCATCAGGTCCCACAGCCCGCAGGGGGACATGGTCTCATGGTATCCGCGGTTATGGTCGATCCCGATCCACATGGTCACTCCCGCGAACCGGTGATTGCTTGTATTATAGTTCTCGATTCCCTCGGCAAGAGAGATAGATCCTGTGCCGTTGAAGGTATAGCCGTTCCACAGCCTGTTGTTCGCCTGGATCACCATCCGCGCCTCGCCGCCCGGATAGAAGCCGCCTTCGCCTCTTGTCACACGGCAGCTGTCCGTAAATGACCCGAACTGCTCTTCCCAAAAGTCGCCGTACTCCCGGATCAGGGAGAGGGCGCTGTCCGACCAGGAAGCCACCTCCTCCGGCGTTCCGTACAGGACGTCGGCCTGCGCTCCGCTGTGAGGGTTCTCCGCCGAGGTCCGAACCGAAGGTCCCTCTTCCTTTGCTACTGCCTCCATCTCGTTGGTAAAGTTCTCCGGCACTCCGGGCGACTCATTCAGAGAGATCTCGAAGGTGAAAATACAGGGATGGTTCCTGTCCCTCCGGATCATCTGGCGGATATCATTCTCCACCCGCTCTGCGAAAACCGGGTCAGAAGACCAGTGCTGCCATCCCGGAACCGATTCGATCACCAGGATTCCCAGCTCGTCACACGCCTCAAGGAAGTCCTCCGACTGAGGGTGGTGCGCGGTGCGCACGATGTTAAATCCTGCACTCTTAAATTTGACCGCATCCTTTCTCTGCAGAGAGGAGGACGCCGCGTACCCGATATAAGGGTACTCCTGATGCCGGTTGACCCCTGAGAGAAAACCCGGGTGTTCCCCGTTGATCAGCACGCCGTTCTCCGTGTCCATGGTGATTGTCCGGATTCCAGTTGTAGTTTCCACCCGGTCCGTCTCTTCTCCATCCACATACACGCTTGATACCACGGTATGCAGGTATGGATCATCCAGGGACCAGAGATGGGGATCCTCCACGGTAAACTCCTGCGCAACTGTCTCCGCCTCGCCGGCCCCCAGTGTGATCTCATCCTCTGCCTCGCCTTTTACCTCGCCTTCCTGATCCACGATCTGCGTGTTCACCGTGACCGTCACTTCCGTGTCTTCCTCATTCCTGACATGGGTGCTGATGTCCGCGGAAGCGGTCTCCTCCGACACCTGCGGATAATCGATCAGGATTCCGCCTCCTGCGACTTCGTCCTCATACAGTTCATCCGTAATATGGACCGGGTTCACCGAATGAAGCCATACGTTCCGGTAGATTCCCCCGAAATAGGTAAAATCCAGCTGGCTCTGCGGTTTTCCCGGCGGCACGTTCTCATTGTCGCTGTTGTCCGTAAGAACCGTGATCACGTTAGCCTCCCCGTCACAGTGGACATAGTCTGTGATATCCAGGACAAACGGGAGATACCCGCCGTACTGCGTATTCTCCCCGGTCTTCGCCGCCATGTGTCCCTGGAGGTGCTCCCCATTGACCCACACGTCGGTCACGCCCATCACCGCCTCGAACTCAATGTACAGCTTTTTCTCCGCATAGGACTCTGAAAGGTAGAAATGCTTCCGGTACATTGCCTGTCCCTGGTAGTTCTTTCCGCCGCTGCTGTTGTACGGCTCCTCCCGGACCGTGTGGGGAAGGTCCACGCTCTCCCACCGTTCCAGTTCTGCCATGTCGTAGTCCACGTTGACTGCCTCCGGGATATACTGCCTTACGAACTTCCACCCCTGGTTGAAGTTCAGCTTCTCCCTGCCTTCTTCCGCTTCGATCTGCACAGGCGCCTCCGGCTCCTCCGCCAGGACGGCAGCGCCCTGCCCGGGGATCAGGGTCAGCGCCAGGGCTGCCGACAGGATCCACGCGATTGCTCGTCTCTTCATCTTCTTCCTCCTCTTTTCTTCTGATTCCGGCAGCTTGCCGGAAGAGACTTTCTCTCTGATTCTATTGTAGTAGAAAAGGAAGGAAAAACCTTAGGACTTATTTTCGTTAAATTTGGATTATTTTTCGGTTTTTGCCCGCATTATGGGGATACTCACGCTTTTCCTGGCAGCATGCCCGTCATATCGCAGAAAAGCAGCCTGTTTTCACAGACTGCTTTCCGCAATAGTTGGCGTCTATTTCTTTTCCTTGAAAATCTCATAACAAAGATCCACAAGAGCGGCAACGAAAATCAACAGCTGGATCAGATCCGAGATAGGATACCGCTTTAACTCATAGCTGGTTTCCTTGCCTCAATATAGAGGTCAATATCCTCCACAATATAATTGCCCCCAGTGGTGTGCAAGGCTTCAAAACAGGAATAGACATAGTCCCACACACGGTAACGGGTAAAGAGATCCGCCACCTGCCTGCCCGTCAAATGCTTGGCGTTTTTGTAGATTTCCACACAATATATAAGAAAATCTCCCTGTCTGCTCATATTCATGTCTCCTCCGGTATCTCAAAACTTCCTGCCGTTTTTTCCTCGTCATACATATTGAATAAGGTAAGTGGACTAAAATGCCACAATTTGGTTTCCTCCTGCTCCAACAAGGAATATACATTGGATTCATAAAACTCTTTTGTGGCCGCCATCTCATCCACAGGGTAGTTCTCACAAATCAGCTGAACAACCTGGGGAACCAGCAAAGTCAAAATTGCTTCAAACTTTTTATCTGCCATCAAAATTCCTCCTCCGGTACACATCATCATTGGCAACTGGTCCAAAGATAAAATCATAAGATTCACCTTTATAATTGCCGGAGCGATTGTCCGACACAAAATCCAGCCATGTTTCTTCCGGTCCCTCAAATCTCAGAAGCGAGCATTCGGTAAAAGCGGTATTCTCGTCGATTTCATAAATGCTGACGTCCTGTAACCTCTTTTTCGACGCTTTGCAACTTTATCGGCAAAACTGATTGCCTGTGCTTTATTAGTTGTGGTATAAAAGCCAAACCCAAAATCCCAAAAACGATTTTGTTGGATTAGTTTCGGTTTCGATACGACCAAATTGCTGCCATGATATAAAATCATATATATCCCTCCAATGCTTTCTCAGCAAACGCATATTCTTCCTGTAAGGAACGGATCATCGTTTCAATTTGATCTCCCCTCTTTATTTTATACAACAGAAATAAGGAAATCAATGTTTTGTTGAGTATCCCATTGGTATTATTCCATTAAATTTTTGTAAAAATATCGTAGTATCTGCTGCTCGCAGAGCAGGCAGCGCACAGCGTCCAGTTCAGCTTTCAGTATCGCTGGAAACACCGACAGACCGCGAATCCGGTCGTCAAAGGGCGCGTTTCGCTCTCGAAAACGCGCCCTCTTTTATTTTCTATTCCTCTCTGCTTCTTTTCAGAAGCCTGTGCTTCCTTCCGCCGCGTACACAAGGATCTCCGCCGCGTCGCTGGAATCCGACGCGCCGTCCCCGTTCACGTCCGCCGCCAGGCTCTGCATCTCGTCAAGCGTCTGTGCCTCAGCCGCCGCTCTCAGCACCTCCGCCGAATCCGCGCTGTCCACAGCTCCGTTGCCGTCCACATCGCCCAGAAGCCTTGCTTTGAGGATCTCGTCTACCAGGCTCTTCACTGCTTCTCCGACCGCCGCCGCGTCTGCGTCCTCCTTATCGTAAACTGCCTGCGCCGCGTCTGCCGCTGCCTGCAGGCCTGCCACAGACTCTTCTACATATTTTGAAGTGTCTGCCAGGATCTCAGCCGCCTTATCAAGGGCGGTCTGAAGCTCGGACTTGTCCGCTTTCCGTACCATGGAAGACATTGCCTCCGCCAGGGTGCTGTACGCCGCATTAATCTGCTCCTCAGAAGCGTCCCGGTCGTCCGCCACCGGATATGCCGCCTCGAGGGCTGCATTCAGAGCTGATACACTTGCTGATGTATACTGGTCTGCGCTCGCCAGCAGCTCTTCCACCTTCTGGATCAGGATGTCAAGCCTTGTGTCCTTGTCGATGACAACCAGGCTGGTGACTGCATCCATCAGGCTTCTCGACGCCGCGTTCACGGTCTCCTGGTCTGCGCTCACTTCTGCATAGACTTTCTCAGCCTCTGCGAGGACGTTCCTTAAGTTCTCCACGCTCTCCGGCGTGTAATCCTGCAATGCTTCTTCGTCTGCCAGGATGGCTCTCGCCCCCTCGATGGCTGTCTGGAGCGCCACTCTCTGGACTGCGTTCTCCAGCAGGTTCACCGCTGTGATCAGCTCCAGGAAGGCGTTGTCCACATCCTCCTGGGAGGCTTCCCCATTCTCTGCCAGGGCGCGTGCTGCGTCAAGGGCGGTCTGGACCGCTGTCCAGGTCTCCTCGGTGTAGCATCCGGTCTCTGCCTGCTGTGCTTCCAGCTTCTCCGCCATGGCGATGACCAGGTTCAGGGCGGTCTTGTCCGCTGTCTCCGGCTCTTCGGTTTCGCCTCCCTGCCGGTCACGGTTTAGTACAATGAAGGCGTCAATATTTACATTGGCCCCTGTGGCGTCCGGATTTTTCTCTCCGGTCCGGCAGATTGTAATCACATGTTCCCCTGCCGTGCTCCATTCTTTTTCAAAGAGGATCTCTCCGACCTGCATTCCCGTAGTAATACCGGCTCCGTACAGATCGACCTCGTCCACAGGCTCTCCATCAATTTTCACTTCCGCGATCCCCTGATTCTGCTCTTTCGCACCGATCCAGCGGATTCCGTCGCCCTGGAACTGAAAACTTACTTCTGTCCTGTCTGTCTGCGGCTGGTCAGTATCCAGCAGATAGGTAACGGTCTTTTCGTACGCATTCTCTGTCCAGCTCTCATTGCGGTCTGTCTGATAATGGATTCCCTCTGTCCCTGTGAACTGAAATTCCGGGGAATCTGACGACACATCGTAATATTTCCACGTGCCGCTTCCTATCTCCACGGTCTCGCTGTCAGCACTTCGAAGCTCGCTTTCGCCCTGCTCCACCGTAATCCTGCAGAATACGCGGCTTGCCTCAAGCCCCTGTGCATCCAGGCTTTCCTGTACTGCGCCTTCAATGGGAACCGCCTTAGATACAGGGTCTCCCTCCCGTACCTGATACCACTGAAGTTTTACACTGGCGTCCTCCGGCAGATGATACAGATCATACGACACAGTAAGGCGCTTCCCGCCGTCCTCTTCCACCGCAATGTTTTCAATCTTTGGAACTGCAGTTTCAGAAAAATGATTCTTCTTGTCAAGACGGATGACTGCAGTTCCTGTTGATCCGTTGGAAAGCGTTCCTTCGTTTCCCGTATAATTGCCCCACTCTAAATTAACCTGTTGTGCTAGTTAAAATAAGAAACTCCAACAAAATGTGCTATTCTATTTATAGGGAATATAAATAAGAAAGGGGGCATCATTATGTTGAAGTTTCAAAATAATAATACCATCACTAT